>Ga0116174_10000203_pt1 | contig 60397 bp, 53 predicted proteins | sample AD_UKC087_MetaG_FD_89801 | JGI IMG/M metagenome (GOLD analysis project Ga0116174, IMG submission 89801) | Active sludge microbial communities of municipal wastewater-treating anaerobic digesters from USA - AD_UKC087_MetaG | ecosystem: Engineered > Bioreactor > Anaerobic > Digestate | place: USA...
CAGTGTTACAAATGCCATCTTCATTTGCCGCGGTTCAGATCTTTTTAACATTGCTCTCGACCTCGCTTTCTATGATATTATTATACCATATTTCCTTGCGATTGTCGATGGTTTGTCAACAGCACCGCCGCGTTCACCGTACTGCACTCGCCCTGATTCGGGGCGGGTGTGAATGATTCGTTCGGTCAGTAGACGAAGCAATAAAACGTGACGGCGTCTCAATAATCAAAGGGTGTCCCAAAACGTGACATCCTTTGCAATAAGGGTATCGTGAAAGCCGATACCCTTGTAGTGCTTCTGCTCGGTATCAACAGCCAACATTCGTCCAGTCTGGTGAATGGATTTCAACAGAGCAATGTGGTATGATTGTTGGTCAGGAGGTGACCGCGGCGATGAAGTTGCAGGATCTATACTATGGAAACGTCATACCGTGTCAGCACGATGTGAGGAAGGACTCCGACTATGCAAAGCGAAGTCTGGAGCTGCTTGAAATGTGCGACAGGCTTGAGAAATGTCTATCGGCTGACGATAGAAAGCTGCTGAACGAGATAACGGATAAGCAGGGAATGCTGTCCGAGACAATGGCAGCGGAGAGCTACATACAGGGCTTCCGTGACTGTGCCGAACTGATAATTGATGTGCTGTTCGGCAGGAGCGAGAACCTAAAATAACAACATAACAATTATATGGAAAGGGTACGGACAGAGCCGTACCCTTTAATTCTAAGTAAAGGAATGATAAAAGTGAACAATTCAAATCACACAGGAAACGAGATAAAGACAATGAGAAGGAGTATGATCGAATGGCTGAAAACAAAACAGAGACTAAAATCGTAATGCTTACCATAAAGCAGGCGGCAGCTCTTGTGGAAGGGCTGACCGAATACAGAGTTCGCCAGATGTGCCTGAGCGGTCAGGTGCCGCACATCATGGCTGGCAATAAATATCTTATCAACAAGGAATTATTTCTGAAATATCTGCGTGGGGAGACCACGTAAAAAAATAGTGGAAATGGCGCGTTTTTTCTGGACTTCCGCAACGAGTTGTGGTATGATGTCGTTGGCAAAAACGCGCCATATTTATGAAGGAGGGAAAATATATGGCGACTATAAGAAAAAGACCGAATGGTTCATTCGAGATAAAGGTATCATGCGGCTACGATATTTACGGAAGGCAGCATAATCAATACAAGAGCTACTATCCTGAACCCGGCATGACACCTCGTCAGATCGACAAAGAGGTCAACAAACAGGCAGTGCTGTTCGAGGAGGAGTGCAAGAAGGGGCAGATAACATCGGCGGTCAAGTTCGAGACCTTTGCCGAGCAGTGGTTTGATGAGTACGCAAAGGTCAACCTGAGACCGACCACATTCTCAAAAATGCGGCAGGTCACCAAGCGTATCTACGCTGCAATCGGACACAAGCGTATGGACAAGATAACGTCCAGAGACATACAAATGTTCATCACCGACCTTATCGTGAACGGCAGGCACATGGTCACAGGCAAGCCGCTGTCACGAAAGACGGCTATACATCACCTGAGCTTCATCAGCGACATATTCAGCTACGCTATCCGCATGGGAATGCTGACGGACAATCCGTGCAGCCGAGTTGTGATACCAAAACTGGAGCAGAAAGAAAAGGAGATATACACCCTTGACGAAGTGAAGAAGCTGTTTGAGAATCTGGGCTATGAGCCCATGTGGTTTCAGGTCTACATCACACTGGCGATATACAGCGGATTCCGAAGGAGCGAAATGCTGGGACTGGAGTGGAAGGACATCGACTTCGACTACAACACCATAAGAGTCCGCAGAACTTCACATTACACACCTGCAAAGGGCATCTACACCGATACTACGAAGACTAAGAAGTCTCAGCGAGTGGCGAAATTCCCCGAGGACGTTATGGATATGCTGAAGAAATACCGCAAGGAGCAGAGAAAAGAAGCCCGTCGGCTGGGAACGAAGTGGGAGGATAACGACAGGCTGTTCACCAAGTGGAACGGCTCACCCATGTATCCGGAAATGCCGTACAAGTATCTGAAAAGCTACTGTGAGAAGATTGACATACCCTTCCGTGGCGTACATTCACTGAGACATCTTCACGCTTCACTTCTCATCTACGAGGGCATAGACGTAGTAGCCGTGTCAGCTGATATGGGACACAGCATCGTAGGAACTACCTTGAACCTGTACTCCCATATGTTCCAGGAGGCGAGAGCGAGAAACTGCGATGCTATAACCAATGCACTGAGATTTACCCGAGAGGGGAAAGACACTGAACATAAGTCCGCAAAGGAGGCTGAACCTGACATTGACGAAGATGAGGACGAGCTTGAAGATGAAAATATGGGGCAGACTATGGCATAAAAAACTCCGCAGAGACAAAATTCTGCGGAGCATCTGATATTGTTAAATAAAAAAATAAGTGGTCAATAAGTGGTTGAGAGCACTTTTAAAAAAGAACGAGCTCGCAAAATGGCTATTCTAAGCCGTTTGCGAGCCTTGCTTCTGGTGGAGGCGAGGGGAATTGAACCCCTGTCCGAAAGTCCGTTCATGCAACTTTCTACGAGCGTATTTTACCTATTATGATTCCCCTGTACGAGCCGCCGATAAACGGGCTGCAGGTGCAGGTAGTCCGTATACAACTGGCGGACACGGACACTTCCGTCAGTCGTTCACCGCTGATCGATGCCCAAGCGAGAGCCGCGGTACTCCCTCGGTGGACAGAAGCTGACTTAAGCAGCTACCAGTTCGCTATTTCTAGAAACTGTAATGTTATTTCTTGCGTTTATATTTAAACGTGGCGCAGGTTATGGAGATCACGCCATTCTCCGCTCGCTTATCACACTTCAAGACCCCCGTCGAAACCTTTACGCCCCCATATAATGAGGGAGTGAGGTGGTGAGCCGAAATGCTCTGAATAATATTATACACTGTTTTCAGCCGTTTGTCAACTGCAAACGGTGTCATTTTTGTTACAGCAGCGTTATTTCCTGTTTGTTTGCGTCGGCGCAGGTATAGCTAAGCAGAGGAGTTCCCGTTATGCAGTATCAGCGACTGACAAAGCTGTGAGTTATTCTCACAGCTTTGTCTTCTTCTTATTATTGTTATTATGATAATTCCCTCCCGAGCCGGAGCGGTATGATCTTCTTTCGTCGATCAGATTTCATTATCGTGACCTGTAAAAAAGTCTTTTTGTAAGCTCTGCGAAAAGCTTTATCATTCCCCTCAGGAACCTTACGGGTCTGAATGGCGTCATATAGCCGTCATCAGGTACATTCCTCCTGTGTATACTGCCCTCGAACAGAAGATGTTCCGACAGCAGTTCGTCCATGTCCTTTATGGAATACCTCCAGAAAGGACGTCTGAGTTCTGCGCAGCCGCTCAGCTCTATACATCTTGCGGTGAATGACATACAGTTTTCGGTGTGGGGAATACGGAAGCCTCCGATGACCGGCATAGTCGCCATGGAGAAAAGGTTGAAGCGCATATCGCTGTCATTCATGCACTCCGCAATATAGGACATTACAGCTTTATAATGCTCCTCATCCACCGATAGGCGGAATATCTTTGCTCTGAAATCCCTGTGCTTACCGAAGGCGTAGTAATGGCGGTATTCATGCGTTATGCCCGATTCAAAGGGAAAGAAATGATATCTGCGCGAGAAGCTGATGAAATCGGTCATGGAGCGGTCAAGGCTCAGCGCGATATGTGTGTAAGGGTAATGAGTTATCCTGCGGGCGACTGCTCCCAGTCCCGTATGCGCCTTTATCAGCACGATGTAGATGTCTTTCATCTGTCGAATTCCTTAAGTCTGCGGAAGAGTGTGAATGCCATTCTGAGCATCTCGTAATACATAGGCACAAGTCCTATGACAAGGAGTATATCTCCGCCCATAACACCGATACCGAAAAAGCTGAACAGTGCCTTCTGACCGAAGATCATGGCGATGATGCAGAATGCAGAGTAGGCGATATGAGCCTCTATGGGACCGAGACGGGGAAACTGGAATTCGTTGTAGTATATGATGTAGTTCATCATGGTAACGTTCATAACGCCGTAGAGAGGTGCGGCAAATGCCGCAGGAGCAAGGTGTGCATAGGGCGAGAGACCGAATGCCAGCAGCAGGAAGGTGGAGATCAGAACATCTGAGATAAGGTCGAAATAAGCTCCCGCTCTTGAGGACATTCCCCGTGATCTTGCCACATAGCCGTCAAGCACATCAGCGGTCATATGTACGAACAGACCAAAGATAGTGCCTATCAGGAACCAGGGTGAGATATTTGAAAGGGCAGCGCATATAATGGCGAAGATACCGCCGAGAACGCCTATCCCTGTCATCTGATTGGGAGTCATGCGTTTCGGGATATGCTTGCCCAGCAGCTTGTACATAAGCTGCTGATACCCCGTTTCCAGTTTGCTGGGGATCAGCTTCTTAACAGGATTTTTATAGATCTCTGACATTTTTATCCTCCGAATCTGAACAGGTTCTTCGCCATTGATCCGATAAAGAATCTGTAGTCGATGAAATCGTAGATACTCTGCCTCCATGCACGCAGGAACAGGCGTATCAGAAGTATGTGATAGTGGAAATAGTATCTTCTTACAGACATTTTTGAAGGCTTTGCCACAACATGGAGATAGTCCCAGTGGGAAGGATCACGGGTAATGAGCCTGTCCCTGTATTCCCTGATAAGCTCCGTATCCATCTCGGGAGTGAATATGGATACAGCCGCGTGCTTCAGCCCGTTCCTCACTGTCCATTTCCATATGCTGCGGAAATCAGCGGCGGTGAAATCCAGGTCCACTATGAACATACCCATCATGTTCACACCCAGTGAGTTGAGCAGCTTCACGGCTTTCTCGTTGATCTCATTGCTGCAGCGCTTGCTGTAGGAGGCAAGGTGTCTGTCGTCTGCGGCTTCAATGCCGGTGAGCACATAGTAAAGCCCTATATCAGCCAGCTTTTTCATAAGCCCTGGGTGAGCCGCAACGAAATCGGCTCTGCCGTAGCATACATAGCGCTTGCGGATATTCCTCTCCTTTATCAGTGAAACGAACTTCTCAAGGCGCTTTTCGTCAAAGAGAAAATCATCGTCTATGATGTAGATGTTTTCGCAGCGTATCTCAGCTATCTCGTCGACCACGTCGGCTATATCACGCTGAGCGTATACCCCGCAGTTCAGCCTGTTCCTGATACAGAAGCTGCATCTGTAGGGGCAGCTGTAGGCGGTGCGCACATGAGCTGCTGGCAGCAGTTCGAGATAACGGTAGCGGTCCTGATGCTCATAGAAATATGTACGGTCGGGACGCGGAAGAGTGCATATGTCGTGGGGAACAGCCTTGTTCATGATCCATCTGCCCTCATTTTTATAGCAAAGGGAGCTGACAGAAGCAGGATCCTTCCCGCAAAGCACATCGGCGATGAGCTGAGGATCATAGCCTGTAAATATGAAGTCGGTATAATCGCTGAAGAAGCGCTTGAAGCAGCGCTGAGCGTGCTGACCGCCTATCATGGTAATGGCGCCGCTTTTCTTAGCCCCGCGGGCATACTCCTTCATAAAGCTTTCCTGTCTTGTCCTGCCGCAGATATATACCGCAGCGGGATGAAGCTCACGAAGTTTGCTGATAAAAGGCACCTTCTCCACCTGGCCGTCCCAGATATGGGGCTCAAATCCCGCATTTTCAAGAGCAGTACAGATGTACTCCAGTTCAAGGGGCTCATTGTCGATTATGCCTGCAAAATTATACTTGGTGCGTGAGATCTCGGGGTGGACCAGCAGTACGGTATTGTTCTTCATCATACCCCTCACCCCGCATTTTTCAGCTCATTATAGGCTATCTTGCCCACAAGTGTCTTGGGTAGGGAATCGTAGAACAGTATCTCACGGGGGAGGGCATAGGCTGCAACTTCCTTTTTGAGCATAGCCATGAGCTCTGCCCTGAGCCTTTCCTCGTCGGCGCCTTCTGTATGAACGACGCAGGCTCTGACTTTTTCGCCTCTCAGCTTATCGGGTACCCCTACAACAGCGCACATGACCACTTCACTGTGTGAGCTGATGACCTCCTCAAGGTTCTGGGGGTAGATGTTGTAGCCGCTTGATACTATCATTCTTTTCAGGCGCTGACGGAAGTAAACATATCCGTTTTCTCCGATACAGCCGATGTCTCCCGTATGGAGCCATGTATATCCGTCGCTGTGCTTCCTGAGAGTCGCGGCTGTCTCTTCGGGTTCCTTGTAATATCCCTTCATTACCGTGGGACCGCGGAGTATTATCTCGCCCTCCTCACCGTAAGGCAGCTCGTTTCCGTCCTTGCCTATTACCTTGTAGAAGGTATCGGGGTAGGGAAGTCCCACGCTGTTAAGGTCGCTGTACCCATCGGGCATAAGGCAGCTTCCCGTAACACATTCCGTGAGACCGTAGCCCTCTCTCACCCTGACCCTGCAGCCGTGCTCGGCGAGCATGGCGTTGAGCTTCTTCTTTGTGGAAGGGGCAAGGGAATCGCCGCCCGAAACTATACATTTGAGGAAATCCAGCTTCCTGCCGTCAAAGCTATTGTTGACTATCATAGCTTCGTATATGGCGGGAACTCCCGCAATGATATCGGGCTTGTAGCGGAAAAGCAGCTTATGGAACTCTGCTGCCGAGAACTTGGGCTGAAGGACTGCCGTGCCTCCCAGCACCATTATGGTGTGTATGCAGACGCCGAGACCGAAGCCGTGAAAAACAGGCATAACGGACAGCATCTTCATGCCTGCCTTTAGTCCTCCGCAGGCCTCGATGCTCTGGAGTGCAAGAGCGTTGAAGTTCATATTTGTTAGCGTTATACCCTTGGGACGGCCGGTAGTGCCGCCGCTGTAAAGGATAGCTGCCGTAGCGTCGGGAGCGCTGTGATGCACACTTACGGTAATATCTTTACCGCCGTCAATGAAGCTGTTCCAGTCGCGGATACTGCTCTTTGGCGGCTTCTTCTTGTTGGTGAGCGCATAGCCTACCTTTATATGGAGAGGCATACTTCCGCTGACGCTGACTTTTACAGCGCTGAGTCCTTCGCACTGTTTCATGACTCTTTCTATCTTGTCGCTGATAAGGTCAACTGCGAATATGATACGGCTCTCGGTCAGCTTTACAAAGCGGACTATCTCATTCTCGGCGGACATGGGGTGTATCATATTTGCAACGGCGCCTGTCATGCTGACAGCATAGAACAGGTAGACAGCCTCGGGAGTATTGGGCATACATATAGATACCGCATCTCCGCTCTTCACGCCTGCCGCCTTCAGTGCAGCAGCGCACTTCTGTATCTCTGAAATAAATCCCTGATAGGAGATCTTCCTGCCGAAGTAATCGATGGCGCAGTACCCGGGGTACTTATCCGCCGTTTTTTTCACAAGTTCATAAATAGTGCATTCAGGATATTCAAGATGTCTTTTCATATTTTTCCCCAGCTTTCATAAGAGGTAAAGTGTTTATGCTTCAGCTCGTCCTCGGACATAGCCTTTCTGAGAAGTCCTGCCACCTCATCATACAGTCTTCTGTTTGTATCCCCGGGACTTCCGCCCGCTTCAACAGGTCTGCCGAACATCACAGTAAGTCTGTGCTTCGGGAAAAGCGAGTAATCACCTGCGACTGCATAGGGGATAATGGGAGCCCCTGTGCGTTCCGACATTACTGCCGCCCCGAATTTGAAGGGAAGAAGCAGCTCGTCAGTGTAGTTGCGCTTTGCCTCAGGGGATACGTTCACAAGCTCTCCCTGTTTCAGCGCAGCCACCGCAGCTTCAAGAGCGGCGGGATTATGCTTCGCATGGAGGTCCACAGGAATGGTCCCTGCGCTTCTGAAAAGGAAACCGAACCTTGAATCATGAAGTTCCTTCTTGGCAAGGGTCCTTATGACACGTTTTGTTGAAATATCGATAAGCAGAGGATCAAAAGCGTGTTTATGGTTCCCTGCGATAACGGCGGGGCCGTCTGACGGGATATTCTCACGGCCTATGATAACAGGTCTGTACAGGAGCCTGAAAACGGGCCCGAGTATAAAACGTGCAGTTTTATAAAAAGTATACATTATCTTACTCCTTGCCTCTTCTGAATAGCCATTAACCATTATATTACGGTTTCCCTGCATTGTCAATAATCTGTCCCGTATCGGCTGAAGCTTCTGTAACTATATATTACCGCAAAATCTGTTTTATTTACAGATGATAGCTGTAACATTTTCGGTGACAAATGTAACGGGATCAGTGACAAATGTAACGATATACCTTCATAAAGTCATACTGTGGATCATACATCATCCGGGCGGAGGTGCGAAACCGCAAGAAATGGAGAGCAAAATATATTTATTGACTTGACTAATGGCATTAAATATGGTAAAATGATACATATATAATTTATTGATATGCTCAAAAATTACTGGTTTTTTATCAGCTTTTTGGCGTGATTTGTCAGATTGACCTTATATAGGTACAAATGTCATCTATGACCCATGATATTTCCGGAGCCCCTCTTATCAGAGGAGTGCGGATACGGGATTACAGCTTTATCAGGAGGTAAGCGCATGGACAACGAATACTACTACAATCAGGCTCGTAATCGCTATTATGACGCTTGTTCAGGGATAAACTACTGTGAGAACCGCGCTAATGAGCTTGCGCGGGATAAAAATCAGGCGATCGCGGATCTCAATGACCTCAACGCTCAGCTGGCAAGGCACAGACAGGCCTCCTATGATCTTGGCGGAGTCATCGCTCAGGAGGACGATCTTACAGAAAGCCTTGACACTGTTGCGGGAGATATGGACGAAGCTACCGAGAACTTCAGCGGAATGGCGGAATCCTCCGATACTCCTGCGGTGAACGTCAATGAGGTGTTCAGCGATGAGATGACCAGAACAAGATCCGTTCTCACTACAGCTATGTCGGATTTCAGAACCAAGAAAACTGCTGTGGATAACAGGATAACAGAGCTCGAAGCGGCTGTAAGAGACGCAGAGCTCAGGATAGCAGACATCGAACAGGCTATGAGGATAAACGAAGCCGATGCTTCCTCATGGCGCAGCACAAAATACAATGCCTCCATGGATATGGAATACTACAGACGCAGAATGGACGAGGAAGACTGATAATTACAGGAAAGAGGTAGGGCTGTATGTCGACGATCACACTGTATTCGGGAAGGGTAAATCAGATGCCCTCCCTCATACTTGCACTGAAGCGCTCGGTTGGATATTTCGGTGAGGATATAGAGACTCTGCGACAGAGCGCTCTCGGGATAGACAGCAGTATATGCAGCCTTGATGAGACCATAAGCTCCCTCAGGGCTTCCTCAGATACCCAGGAGGCTAAGGCAGCGGTCCTGGACACTATACAGACTCAGACCGAGACCTTCATCAGTGAGACCGCCTCCATAGACGTGTCTGCGGCAGAGGCTATCAGCACCTCAGAGGAGGATTTCTATTCACTATATGATTATCTCCGGCCTGCGGAGGATTCCATCTGGGACGCAATAGGCGATTTCTTCGGCGGCATAGGCGAGGGACTGGCTGAGCTCTTCTCGGGCGCCTGGGACGTTCTGGCAGGACTTTGCAACAGCCTTTCACAGTGGTGCAGAGACAATGCCGACCTGATACTTCTGGGCTGTAAGGCGCTGGTGGCGATCGCAGAAAAGATAGGCGACGTTATAGTGGTGATGGCTCCCTGGCTGCCTGCGGCTCTTGACCTTCTGAAGGAAGGCGCCTCGCTTTTCTATGAAAATATACTTGCCCCGCTGGGGACGTTAATAATGAATTCTCCCCTTGGACCGCTGATAGAGGACGCGGCGTGCAAATTTATCAGCTTCATGGGGCAGATGATAAACACGGAATGGTTCGGCGATATTGTCGAGGGCATCATCACCCTCTTCGGCCCCTTCATTGAGATCGGCAAGATCTGGACAAAGGGCAGACTTCCCGGCGCTGACTTCGTTGTGGGACTCATCGGTGCAAAATACGATGAGAGAGACGGCGTTTATCACATTGACCAGGGCACCTGGCAGGGCTGGGGACCTGTGGGCTACAATGACGGCTATGACAACGTTTTCAACCGCGGCGTAGGCGCTACGAAAAATTCCATCGGCGTATACAAATCACAGGAATTTACCGTTGACGGCAATACCTTTATTATATGGGCGTGGAAGGGTGACTATATGAACCTGGGCGCAGGTGCCGAGACAGGCATCTATATGGCTACCGATGATGGCTTCCACTACGAAACAGCTACCGAATATGCCTGCGATATGGAGCTGATGCTTGAGTACAACGGCGAACAGCTCTTTGACTATGCCCCCTACGGGGACGAGGCTATGTGGCATGACGGCGCACAGTGGTGGGTGAACGGCTTTGACCCTCAGCATCAGAACGTTCAGGCAAGAGACCTTACCTCCACAACTACCATAGACTTCAATACAATGGAAAACGGCAGGGAAATGTTCTATGCTCTTGAACAGAGCGTGGAGAGCGGCGGTTCCGCACAGGGCGGCACATGGACCTTCGATGACAGCAACGGACAACTCATAGCAACACTTGAATGGTAATGGGAATGAAAAAAACATTTGGGATATTACTTGCGGCAGCAATGCTGCTGACAGGCTCCTCCTGTTCGGTACTCTCGAAGCTTTCAAAAGGCATAAAAAATGAGAGAGACTCTGTCAGGAGCTTTGAAAAAACTGCTCTCAAGGCGCTGGAAGACTGCGATGAGGAGCTTCTTAAAAGCTGTTTCTCAAAACGGGCTCTGGAGAGAGCGGATGACTTCGACAAGGGTATGAAATATGCCATAGACCTCTACAGGGACGGAAAGGCTACTGTGGTAGACGAGAACAGCAGCAGCTACTCCTTCTATGAGGGGAACGGACATTACAAATACGTCCGCGGATACTGCAAGTTCAATTCCGGCGACAACCGCTATAAAATGGTGTGGACGCAGTGGCTTGAGGATACAAGAGACCCCGATATGGTGGGGGTATACAGCTTTGACCTTATCGAGCTCAGCGACAACGATGACGTGAAGTTCTGGGACATCGCAGGCATCAATTACCCCGAACGACAGTACCTTCACGATATGTTCAGCACAATCTCTGAGACTGACGGAGCTTCCTATGACACGGAGGCAAGAGACATATTCTCGGAGGAGCTGCTGGATAACGCGGCTTTTACAGAGATATCCCCCATGCTAAAGGTGGTCTTCGCTCAGGACGGAAACTCGGTGGGAGTGCTCTGGACTGACACCGACAGCGGTCATACGGACGTTTATGCGGAGATAAGATACGATACTAAGGACTATATAATGGCTTTCAGGACGGACGGAGAAAAGGTGACAGCAGCTTCCGCAGCTGAAAAAGCAGAGGATATAGTCATAAAGGATAATGATATAACAGGATTTGCGGCGATAGCGAACAGCTGAGCCGCAGCTTAAAAATATCGCAAAGGGGTGAGTGATATGGCAACGATAGCTTTATATGCAAGCAAGGCAAATAAGATGTCTTCACTTATAACAGATCTGGGAAGATCGGTCAGATGGTTCAGAGATGACATTGATGACCTGAGCTTCAGCGCGGCTGCTGTAGACAGCGGTGTATGTGATCTGACAGAGGTCATAAACTCACTGAGGTCCTCATCGGATACTCAGGAGGCAAAGGCAGAAGCACTCAGTGATGCAGCGGAAAAAACAGAGCAGTTCCTTGAGGACGTTGTGGATATAGATGAGAACGCTGCCGAAGCCATCAACAGGAGCAAGAATGATTTTTATGATACCTATGAATACCTCAGACCCGACATTGAAAAGAGCGGCTGGGAGAAATTCTGGACGGGCGCCAAGGAATGGTGCAAGGAGCGCTGGAAGGCGCTGGCGACCATCGGTCTGGTCATTGCGGCTGTTCTGGTCATAGTTTTTACCGGCGGAACTGCTATTGGTCCTATTGCAGCTCTGTTGATCACTCTTTCCAAGGGAGTGCTGATAGGTACGCTTGTGGGAGGAGTTATGGGAGGCATTGCAGGCGGTCTGTCGCCTAACAGTACCTTCCTTCAGGGGCTTGAGGGCGGCGCATTCGGCGGAGCCCTGGGAGGACTTCTCACAGCAGGTATCGGAAGCGCGGTAGCAGGCGCTACAGGCCTGGCAAGCATAGCCGATCTCTCACTGCTGCAAAATATGCTTATCGGCGGCACAGGAGATGCTTTTACTTCTATACTGACAAATCTGGGAGACCATTTCTTCAAGGGTGATGATATCTCCGCAGGACAATACATATTCGATGCACTGTTCTCCTTCGGTACAGGAGTGCTGTTCACAAAGCTGGGAGACTCTCTCGGCAACCTTATCCCGCCTCTCAAGATCAACGGTATCAACAAGGGCAGGGGCAGCTGGAAGTTTGACTGGATGTATGATCTTGCCAACGTGGGAAGAAACGGACGTATCATGAGCAGGTTATCCGTACTGAAGGGACTGGGAGCCGAATTCGTGGACGGCGTTCTGGATCACGGCATCGAATTCTTCAAGAGCCTGACAGGTGAGGGCTGGGACGCTTACAAATCCTGGGTCTCTGCATAATATTAAACAAGCATGAATGATAAATTTACAGTAAGATACGGCGTAGGAGACCTTTTGGTAACGCTGCTGATAGTCGCATTCTTTGCGGCAATGGCGGTCTTTATGCTCATATTTACAGAACTTAAGGCTATCGCAGTTACCATGCTGATAATACTTGCGGTATATACTGCGGCGCTTATCTGCCCTACAGTTCTGTTTTATCTGAGAGTTGACGGCGACAGGCTGTATTATCGCTCGAGAATCGGCAAAAAGTACGAATTCAGCCTCAGCGATATAAAGAGCATAGTTCAGACTGAGCACAGGCATTACAGGTACGGTGTGAAGTTCTTTCTGGTGATAAAAACAAACGATCAGGACATAGTGCTCCATCACAGCATGAATGGCTTCGGCGAGCTTGCGGCATATCTGATATGGCTGTACAGCTCGGGAACACTGAATTCATCGGTTATCTCAAAAAAATGTGCCGGATACCTGGAAAAGTATTCGGATAAGCCGGCATAATGACCGGCAGCTATCCAGACACAGCAGCATTTACGGAAAAGAGATGATAATGACTTGGCAACAATAACTCTCTATGCAAATAAGATAAACAATATGTCCGGTATCATAGGCGATGCCAGGCGCTCTGTCGGTTCCTTCAGGGATGCCCTGAGCACTCTTACAGGCAGCGCCTTGCAGGTGGACGGAGGAGTATGCAGCCTTGAAGCGACCATAAGCTCTCTCCGCAGTTCAACCGATACACAGGAGGACAAGCTTGATGCCCTTGAAAAAATAAGCGATGATACCGACGGTTTCGTCAATGATGTGGCAAGCATAGATGAAGCGGCGGCAGAGGCGATAAACACAGGCAAGAACAGGTTCTACGATGATTATGGCTATCTCAAGCCCGATAGCGAAAAGAGCGAGTGGGAAAAATTCAAGGAAGCCTGCGGTACTTTCGGAGACTGGGTGAAGGACCACTGGAAGCAGATCGTCATCGGAATAGTTGTTATCGCCGTGGGAGCAGTGCTCACTGCACTTACGGGCGGAACCTTCCTGGCGGCATTTCTTGTAGGACTCAAGGCTGCGCTTATATCGGGACTTATCGGAGGCGCAATAAGTGCGGGCATATCCCTTATCGGCTCGCTGATAAAGGGCGAGAGCTTCGGCACCACTATGGGACACCTGGTGAGATCCTTCGGTGACGGTTTTGCAGGCGGCTTTATGTGGGGTGGTATCTTCGCGGGAGCTTCACAGGGCATGGCTGCGATCTTACGTTTTTCACAGACAGGCACCATTACGCTTATGGGTGGAAAAAGCCTTCAGGTGTTTAATCCGAGTGGAACATATAATTATCAGTTGGGCAGTAATATCAAATTCTGGTCTCCTAATTCACCTGGCAATCCAAATTCAGGAGGTACGCTCTTTAAGTTCGGAAGGACGTTCAGAATTGATTTTGAAGCAGGAAAACAACTGTTCCATACCCATATAACTACAAATATGTATAATAAACTGCCAGGATTTATTAAAGGTCTTAAATTCATTTTTGATCCGGCAAGGAGAGATGTTCATGTCAGGTTAACATCGCTTCTTGGTGGTATATTCGGAGCAGCAGATGAAAGAAAGGATTAGGATAGGACGATTCTGTATAAAGTGTGATGTCAGGGAAAGGATTTTAAAGAAAATTGTATCAGGTTTTCCTGACAGACATTGCATCATAGAGTTTATCGGGCTTCGTAATAATGATATTATTCTTGATTGTATAAAGTCTTATATCAGGCAAAATGATACCGGAAACGGCAGATTAAATATCATTTTAAGATATGATGATGTATTTGAAGAACTTTTTTTCAAGAATATTGTAATGTGTGATTGCGAAGTAATAGATTTTTACTTTTGTGATAGTGCAGATATATCAATGGATTATTTTTTACATGAACCGATTTCTAATTCTCCTCAATCGCTTGCGATATATGACAAGATATGTGCTGTCGTTTGTACTTGGGTAACGGAAGAATATGATCTGTGGTTCTATTATAATCGCGAATGTTATGATAAAAAATCAATTCAACAGTTGTTCGATGCTGCTATTGAAAATATATGATTTGGCACATTGCCTTTTAATATAATCAGGATAGCACAAACATCCCCGCTTATTCCATGGAGGTGGTTCTGATCAGTGTTTGATTATGATAATATACCCGATTGCCCGAATTCAGAGGAGATCATGCCGGCGGTCAGGGCTTTTGCAGCCGAAAAGGAACAGCTTCTTGATGAAAAGGGCTTATCATTAACTCTCGCGCAGCTTGAGAAAATAGCCGAAAGAGAGTATTACGGCGATTTCCCTGAGGAGTGGCTGAGAGATATCTCCTGCTTCCTCATTGAAAATCTCGGAGGCTGCGGCTATGATGATATGGACCTTTTACTTACCATAACTGCTCAGCTGGACCTTGAAATGGTCTGGGCAGAGATCAGAAGGAAAAGAAGATCCTTTCCCCATGATATAAAACAGCTCATAGATGAGTCTTACAATGAGATGAATGGATATTTTAACCCGAAAGGAGTCGAATAAATGACATCAAATCAGGACAGAGCCCAGCAGCTCATGGCGGATTCACGTTTTGCATTCATGAACGGCCAGTACCGCGAGGCTCTCAATTTAGCAAAGGAAGCAATACAGCTCGCTTCAAAGGACGCCGACGCTTATCAGTGTGCAGGAAACGCCTGTATGTCGCTGGAGGACTATGAAAACGCCATCGACTACTATAAGAAGGCAGTAAAGCTTGAGCCAAATAACGGCAACAGATACTTCAATCTGGGATATGCCTATGCCTCCGCAGAGAGAGCGGGAGAGTCAGTGAAGAACCTTGCCAAGGCTGAGGAGCTGGGCTGCACTCCCGAGAATACAGTTCAGCTGTACAATCTTCTCGGCATAATCTGCTTCGATATAGGCAGATACAATGACGCCCTGGTGAACCTGAGCAAGGCTGAGGCTATTATCGGGATAGATATGGATATCATGCGCCGCAAGGCCATAATCTACGGCATGAAGAATGAGATCAGGAAGGGACTTGAGGTCTGCAATCAGATGAAGCTCATAGCGCCCTCTGAATATATCGGCTATCAGTACGCATTCAGGCTGCTCAGCCAGGCAAGCAGGCTTGATGCAGCAAAGCGTGAGCTGGATATAGCGGCAAAGTACGCAGCTCTTTCAATGGATTACTATATGGACTGCGCTTCATTTGAGCTCCAGAATTATGAGCTTGACAAGAACAAGGAGCACATGAAGAAGTCTCTGGCGCTTCTCGTAAAGGCTCTTGATACTCTTAAGCCCTCTGTGAAGGAGGTAGCTGAGACATACATAAGCTCTGCGGAGCTCTGGCTCCAGCTGGAGGAGGCCGACAGGACCATCGAGTGCCTGAATGCGGCACAGAACCCCGTATCCTCATTCAATCACGGATTTGAGATCATACCCGGTGACTACAGCGAGATCAGACTTACGGAATACGACGTCGAGGAAATGATCGAGAATGACAGGATACGCATTGAAAACGAGCTGGGCGAATACGGTCTGGAGGAGCTGGCTGAAAGCATCGATCCCGATGAGGAGGGCGGAAGAGACTTCCTCACTGTCATCGGCGACGGTGAAAACGGCGAGGAAAAGGAGGAGTACAAGCTGGACGAAAATGAAAGCTATGAATTTACTCCCGACAATACCGATCAGATCAACAGGCTCTATGTGGGAGCCTATACCCTCAAGAATGACTTTGCCAGAGTCATTGATTTTGCACGGAAATTACAGGGCAGCGAAAGCGCTCACAATAAATATATCGGAATATACAGCGAGGCAAATGCCTGCATGAAGCTGGGTACCGAGGATCATAAGCAGAAGTATGAAGAGACGATCAGATTCTTCAGAAATGCAATGATCAAGGATCCCACGGATATCGCGGCTGTTACATTCCGTATACAGTGCTATACCGATATAGGGGAGTACGGGGAGGCAGAGCAGCTTTGTAATTTGCTTACACCTGAAATAAGGAAAAACTTCCTTGAAAAGATAAAGGAAGCGAAAGGCGGAGGTGAGTAATTATTGGGCCTGGATCAGGATATCAAACTGGATAGTGCGGCGTTTGAAAAGGCGGCTGCCGATATGGCTGCACTGAAAACAAGGGCGGAAGCTCTCAAGGAAAAGCTGAAGCAGATGTACAAGGACATCACTACAGCCCTTGACACTCCCGCAGGACACGCGATCGAGATAACGGCGGAAGATGTGCTCCTGAAGCCCGTCGAAGACCTTATTCTCGTGATAGGACAGATGTCCGCCACTCTTGATGAGATAGTTTCAACACCGTATTATCAGAGTGTGTTCGACAAGTATGATGAGCTTGTACAAAGCATCAAATTTAATTAACAGGAGGAAAAAATTATGCCAATGGGAAGTACGGGTACAGTTAATATCACACCCGAAATGATGACAGCTGCACTGAATGCAGTAGAGGAGTATGAGTCGGTCACAAACAATCTTTACACAAGACTCGACAACGTAGTAAGCGGTCTTATCCCCGGAAGCTTCAGCGGAAGTGCCGCGCAGGGATTTGAGACATTCTACACTAACAATATCGAGCCTGCAACAGGTCAGGCTGTTAAGGATATTATTGAACTGCTCAAAAATATCATTAACGGTATCAACGACGCTATCCCGAAGGACGGCGACGGCCTTGATGACCAGCTCGGAAATCAGAACAGCAGCAATAACAGCGGCGATGGTAACTAATAAGGGAGGTAATTGAAAATGGCAGGTTGCAGAATAGTTAATGAATCAGTAGCAAACGCAGTCATGGAGATAAACGGCATCTCAAAGTCTTACAAGGACGCAGGCGATGCTCTCATCAGCGCACTGACAAGCGCTATCGCTGATATGGAGGGTGAGGCTAAGGACGCTTTCCAGACACTTATCGACGGTGACATCAAGTCATTCGTGTCAGAGAACCTTCCCGAGGCTGTCAAGGGTATGGCCGATCTTCTCGAGCAGAACAGACAGCAGTTCGAGGATGTTGACGCTAAGATAGCAGAAAGCATCAGCGGCTAAGATTTCCGTATGTGCAGTCCCGTACCATATACGGATAACGGGGCTGCACTTATTACGTTTTCGGAGGTATAACATGGCTTTCAGGATACTGAGCGAAGAAGAAAAGCTTTTCATGACAAAGGAGCAGCTTGAGGTATACGAAAGGGAACTGAGACTGTATAAGGAGCGTCTTGCTTTTATTGAAAAGGTGGAGCAGATAGAAAGGGCTGACATAAAGAAGTTCATTCCCTCTCTCCGTCCTGTCAGCGTCATAAGCTCTCCCAGACTTGTACCCTTTGAAAATAAGGGAACAGGAAGGATAGAACTTAAGAAGACCGCAGTAAAGATGCCCGATATGTCCGTTTATGCAGCAAGAAAGATATCTGAGAACGATATCACAGGCTTCATGGATGCAGCAGCCTCCGCTAAAGCCCGTGCAGGCATCAGCAGAGAGCTTATGGGCAGTATTTCCCGAAGAGCAGCTTCTGCCGCAGCACCGCTCACGAATAAGATCAGTATTTCAAAGACAGCAGTTCCCTCATTCAGACACAGGGGCTTTGAGAGCCCTGCCGCTGACATGAGAGTTCAGCTGATGAAAAAGCCCACAGCTGAATTTGACATCAGGAGCTTCAGCGCCCCTGAAAGAAAGGCTCCCCGTTTGAGAAAGCCGGGCATTGCCACCATAACAGCAGGACAGTTTGCAAAGCCCGAGTTCTCAGCAGTGAAGCTGGATACGCCCGCAAAGGCAGCAGCATTCTCCGCAGTCTTCACAGCTCCCGAAAGACAGGAAGTAAAGCTGAATGTGCCGTCAAAGGCAGCGGTCCCCTCAGCAGAATTCAGGCTGGCAGCTCTAAGTGCTCCGAAGGTGGAGCGCCGCCCCGTCAGGAAGTATGAGGCAAAGCATTTTGCAATGCCCTCACTGAGCCGTCCTCAGCTAAAGGCGGTTTCTGCGGCAGTACCGAAGCTCCGCAGCTTTGAGGCTCAGCAGGTAAAGGCAGAGGTGAAGCGCCCCGAGACTATGCCTGCGCTGAAGCTTGCAGACTTCCGCAAGCCAGAGGTAAGTGCAAAGATAAGCAGGAAGGATGTCCCGGAGATAAAGCACACAGAGTTCGGTATGCCCGAGATAAAGGCTCCTAAGCTCAGTAAACCCGATCGTCCCGAGGTAAAGGCGGGAAGCTTCAATGCTCCCGAAATGCCTGAGATCAGGCTCAGCGTGAACGTGAGCCCTGTGAAGCCTCAGTTCAGCGTAAAGCCTATACCCGAGGTAAGGGCTGAGATAAGAAAGCCTGAAATAATTGCCTGCAAGCCTGATCTCAGCAGGCTCAACTTCATGGCAGGACATGAGAAAAAGGACGTTTCCGTCTTGGAGAAGGCTATAATCTCAAAGACGGAGAAGATAAGGTCGCTGAACACGGACAGCCTCAGGGACAATATCCTTTCCGCATTCAAAAATGATATCAAAGGAACAGAAGTATGAAAAACAATGAGATAATGATCTCCGCAAGGTTTGAATTCGGCGATGACAACAGCAGAGAGCTTTCATTCCTCGTGCTGAAGGACATAACGCTAAAGGCCTTTCTGGAATCGTTATACTACGGACTGAAAAAGACTCAGGGGCTGGAGGAGTGCTTTCAGCTCTTCGAGAGATACATAAAGACCCGCAAGGAGATACAGGTGCTCTACACCGCAAAGGGAAAGCGCAGTGTCATCGACCTCAATGACAGGGTGGGAAAGGGCGATGAGCAGAAGAGGGTATACGATATGGGTATAGACTCTCTGGGCTTCGTCACCTCAAGCTGTATCCTCATAACCATGGACAGGACTGTCAGGGCTGACGGTCTTTTCGGCGAGGAGGAAAGCAGCTATATCCTCAGGGAGAATGACTCTCTCGAATACAATATCAGTACCCGCAGGCTCAATGTTATAGAATCCTCTGTCATAGATATAATCCCCCCTAACGAGATGCCCACAAAGGACAAGTCGTCCATACTTGACGTCATTATCCCTACGGTGCTCTCTACGGGAGGTATGGTGGGCGCTCGCTTCCTCATTATGAAATTCGCAAGGGGCTCGGCAGCCATGGGAAATACCATGCTCCTCATGTCGGCAGCAATGGGTATAGTCTCACTGGTCACCACCCTCTATAACTACCTGAAGAAGCGCAGCGAATACAAGAAGAGCATTGCCGAGTGGAAGGAGAACTATGAGAACTATATCTCACGTATAATCCACACCATCAAGGAATGGCAGGAGAGCGATATAGTATATCTCAACAGCGTATATCCCTCAATGGACAAGCTCTTCAATAATACCGCCGAGATAAACGGCATGATATTCGCACGCTCACAGAACGATAACGACTTCATGAAAATATCTCTCGGAACCTCCGACGAGGTAAAGCCCCTGTTCGAGATAAAGTCCGAAAAGAAGGACAATATCTACTATGACATCTACTACAAGATGAAAAAGGACAGCGACGGCATAGATATATTCCTGCCCTCTGCAAAGAAGGACAGGAAGCTGAAAAAAATGTCTCCCGAGGAGATAGTGGAGCAGGACAGGAACAAGTTCCTCCTCACCGACCTTGCCTACAACTTCGCCAACAAGGGCGTTGACAGCAAGAACGGCGGCGAGGTAATCGGCTTCAACTACCTCAGGAGCGATACGGGCAGAAAGCCTCCTCTCCTCATCGACCTGAAGGACTGCGGCGCTCTGGGCGTTATTTCCGACAATGCCGAGACCTCTCACAGCTTCATTCAGCACGTCGTATTCGAGCTGGCTTACTACCACTCTCCCGAGGACCTTCAGTTCGTGTTCTTCTTCGACAAGGAGAACGACCCCGAGAAGCAGAACGAGGTGCTCAGGAACTACAAGTACCTGCCCCATACAAATGAGCTTTTCGACGGCATTTCCCAGTTCGTCTTTGACAAGGACAGCTCCGGCGTGGTATTCGGACAGCTTCTCAGCCTCATGAACGAGCGCAGCCGCAGCAACGCTGACAGCGATGACCCGGCTCCCGAGCCCTCCAAGCTTACACAGGTGGTATGCATGGTTTTCTATGACTACGACATCAAGGAGACAGGCTTCTCAAAGTTCCTTCCCGAAGTTCCGAAGGAGGGCGAGCCCTATGTGAACTCACTGGGACTTACCTTCATATTCATACAGTCCGTAAAGGACAAGCTGCCCAAATACTGCGGCAACATCATCAATATCGACCATGACAATGAGGGTGAGAGAAAGGTCAGCCTGCGCTACAACGTGCTGAGCCGTGAGACCCTCAACGTCCTCAGCGAGGATAAGAATGACCGCAATAAGGTAAAGGATACCGATAACCTTATCGAGTACAAATACTTCAGCAACAAGTTCATATTCGGTCCCGACAGCTACGATGACAGGTTCGCCCTGGCATACAAGCAGCTCAGTGCTATCTACTACACCCGCATCGCAGAGAACGGCAAGGTGCCTTCAATGGTAACACTGTTCGAGCTCTACGGCTTCAACTCAGAGAAGGTTGAGAACGGCGAGGTAAAGGAAAGCATCAGAGAGAGCTGGCAGAACGTGGACAAGAATGACGTCACCAGGAACCTGAGAGTGCCCATCGGCAAGAACGAGCACGGCGCAATGTGTCTGGATCTCTACGAAAAGGCAGACGGTCCCCATATGCTGGTTGCCGGAACCACCGGTTCGGGTAAGTCAGAGACCATCATCACCTACCTCATAGGACTGTGCATGAAGTATTCACCCATGGACCTGAACCTCATGCTGGTAGATATGAAAGGCGGCGGCTTCTCAGACCGTCTGGGCGGGCTCCCTCACTGTGTGGGCGTAGTAACCGATACCGCAGGCGAGGACGAGGGTACCTCGGCGGCATATATGCTCAAGCGTTTCCTTGAGACCCTCAATGCGGAGATAAAGAAGCGCAAGCTCCTGCTCTCAAGCTTCGGCGTTGATACTGCCGACGCTTACATAAGAGCCCTCCGTATCATGAGAAAAATAAAGGCTCTGGAGAATGACCCCGAGCACAGCGGCGAGGCTGAGAGCCTCATGAAGAAGCTCAACGACAAGCAGAAGGAAATGCTGAAAAAGGACGTTTCCGAGCTTCCCTCACTGTCACATCTTGTGCTGGTAGTTGACGAGTTCACAGAGCTGAAGCGTTTCTCCAGCGAGAGCGACGATGTTGACTTCATTGCAGAGATAACCACTATCGCCCGTGTAGGACGTACACTGGGCTTCCATATCATACTTGTATCACAGAACATCGAGGGCGCTATCACAGACGATATACGTGTAAACTCCAAGGCGAGGATATGTCTGAAGGTAGCCACAAAGCAGGCTTCAAAGGAAATGCTGGGAAGTCCTGCGGCGGCGGCTCCCACAATGCCCCTGAACGGCCGTGCTTATCTGCTGGTAGGTACGGGAAGCAGGTTCGAGTACTTCCAGTCCGCCTATACGGGCGCCAACAAGAACCTGAACATCGAGCCTGCGGTAAACGTTACCCAGGTGCCCAATTCGGGACGCTTCAACAAGGACTTCTATTCGTCCAAAAAGGACAATATCATCGAGAAGAAAAAGAGCGCCAACGTCAGCGAGCATGATACCCAGCTGGCATTCATCGTAAATACTATCATCGACATAGGAAAGAATATGGAGAAGCCCAGGCAGATATTCCTGCCGCCGCTTCCCAGCGTCATCATGGACAGCTCTGAATGGGAGGGAACTGAGTGAGCAGGAAGAAAATAGTTTGCACTCTTGGCAAATTCGATATACCCATAATACAGCTCCAGCCCGACTTCAACGTAGACCTTCTGGACTCAAACATCATGGCCTTCGGAGCCTCTATGAGCGGAAAGACCACCTTTCTCAAGACACTTGTGAACATACTCCACAAGCGCATGAACGAGAAGGAGGAGAGGATATTCATTCTTGACTTCGGCGGCGCCCTCTCGGATTACCGCGATATGCCGCTGGTATCGGCGTACTTCGATAACTCCAACGAGGAGTACGTCAAGAGAGTTTTCAAGATCATGGACAATATCCTAAAGGAGAACATAAAGCTTCTGGGCGGCAGGAACTACCGCGAGGTGGCAGAGTGTCAGCCCGTCCATACTACATTCATCATTGACAACCTCAATGCCTTTACGGAGGAGTCACGCTATATAGCCTATCAGGAGAAGCTGGCAAAGCTTTGCCGTGACGGCCTCTCAAAGGGCATAACCGTAGTTGTCACAGCAGGCGATACCAAGGGGCTTAACTCCTATATGGCAAGCTTCCGGCAGAAGATAGCCTTTGAGATGCCTGCTGACAAGTATCTTGACATCTTCAATGACAAGGCAGGTTCTGTTGGCAACAACCCGGGACACGGCTTTGCCAATGTTACCGTAAAGCCCGAGGGCATCACAGGTACATTCAAGATGAACCTGCCCTATGAAGTGCAGTGCTTCAAGGCACAGACCTCCGCAGACCCCGACGGCAAAAATGTCACCTTCGCACAGGGAATGGCTAAGAAATATGACTTTGACAGCGAGGCAGGTGAGTACCGCAGACACGTCAGACGCTATCTGACCTTCCCCAAGGAGCTTACCCGTGAGGAGTACGAAAAGCTGGCTCAGCAACCCGAAAACGACGCCGAAAGGCTCTGTCCCGTCAGCGTGGGACTTGACTATGTTGACTTCTGTCCCGTTACCATTGACCTTGCAAGAACAAACACCCTGGCGATATACGGCAAAAAGGAGTTCGGCAAGACCAACCTTCTCAGTCTCCTTCTTGAGGGCCTTGTACAGCAGGCAGAGGAGCTCAGAATGGTGTTCTTCGATGACGGACGAAACCAGCTGAAGTTCCTTTACGATAAATACAGCAGTGAGTGTGACTGCGTGCTCATAAACGGCTTTGAGAAGCGTGACCTTCCCATGAAGGACGGTACCGTTATCACGGGCAGGAAGCTCTCACCCATTCAGCAGTTCTACCTCTATCTCAACGAGAATTATATCGAGCTGGACAAGAGGTTCCTTGCAGGCATTTACGGTGTCAGCGATGCTCTCAGAAAGGAATATGAGAATATCCCCGACTGCACCGCCGAGGAGACTCCCTTCACCGTATTCGTGATACAGAGCAAGCTGGTGTATCTGAATACTCCCGAGGGAAAGAGGTTCATCAACTCCATATTGCCTCAGCTTACGGCTGTGGCAGAGGAAAGGGGCTTCCTGTTCATATTCTCGGATGTTCAGAAGATAAGCGACGGCGAGCAGAATTCCTTCTTCAACAATAATATCTCCTATGCCTTCCTCCTGGACAATATCGCGGAATTCGCAGGGGAGAGAGGTCAGAAGACCGTCTTCGGAAACATGGACGTAAAGACCCTCAAGGAGGACTATGCAAGATGCGAGCTGGGCGACGGCTACAGCTATGATATAGAGGCTGACAGACTGGTCAAGCTCAAATTCATAAAACACGGAAAGGATGATTGATATGGCAGAATTCGTATCAGCGGATATAGAGAAATTCGTGCAGTTCGAGACTCAGGCTCAGGAAGCGATCACCGAGTTCCAGTCCATTAAGGACGATTTCGACGATATAAATTCCACCCTCCTGAGCAAATGGCAGGGAGCAGGAAAGGACGCCTACCAGAAGGAGTCCGACCATATAATGGAAAATGTCCAGGGTATAAAGACCATTCTCGATACCATCTGTGACAGCGTCATCAAGGACGTAAAGGACGCCTACCTCCAGCTTGACGAGGAGCTGGGTGAATTCAACAGGAATCCTCAGGAAGGGGAACAGTAAACAATGGGAAAACCGAGCGTCGGTGAGATAAATACCGACAGCATAGAGAAAAAGACCGAGAGGGTAAGCAAGCTCACGGAGCTTCCTGAGGAAGCCCCCGGAACTATTTATGACCTTCTCTTCTCAGAGGGCAGAAACAAGGAAATGGTGAAGAATGAGCCGAGAGATAAGAGGAACTGATTTCAAATTCACGGTTGATACCTCTCACGGCCTCAACAAGGACGGCTTTATCGCCATAGGTACGGAGAGTATAGTTTACAAGGGACTTAAGACCGCCAGCGAGGGAGGTCTCCAGTTCTCCTGTGTACTCAAGTTCAAGCCCAAGTTCGTAAAGTCCGGAGACGAGATAGTGGACAGGCTGAAAAAGTTCAGGGAGGAAGAGCTCACCATCTTTGATGACCTTCAGGAGTGCCGCTCCATCGTCCGCATATTCGATGTTATCGAGGACCTGGGAGACTTCAGTATGCCCTGCGAGCACATTGCCAGCAAGGTCATCAACAGCGAAGGCTACTTCTGCGTTGCTGAGGAGTATATCGACGGCTGGTCCCTTGAGGAGTACTGCCGCGAGGAGAGCTGGAAGCTTCGCAAGGCTCAGCAGCTGGACAACGGCCTTTCCAGAGTCATAAATTACCATGACTATCCCGAGGAGGAGCGTCAGCGTATCGACCTGAGCTATAAGAACTATGAGAACATCATAAAGTATCAGGGCGAGATAATACAGTTCATGATAAACTTCTGCGAGATACTTGAGTTCGTGACGGAAAAGAAGAATATCCTTCACCTGGATATAAAGCCGGAAAACGTCATGGTTACCAAGTACGGCAGGGAGCTGGTGCTCATCGACTTCGGACGGGCAAAGCGCATTACAAAGGCGGACAGGTTCGCAAGAGTGGAAATGGCTCCTGCGGATTACAAGGGCAGGGAGACTGTGGACAGGATGTTCCAGTACGGTACCCTGGGCTATGCCGCTCCCGAGTGCTATGCTGAGGCCGCCGAGGGCTCACAGTTCCCGTTTACACAGCCCCTGGAGAAGGGAAAGATGTCCATAGAGAGCGATATTTTTTCCTTCGGCGCCACCTTCTGGGAGTGCCTTAACATCTTCGAGCTGGTAACGGGAAACAAGTGGTTCTCTGAGGACAGCCATGACTTCTACAAGGAGCACTTCCTCCGGGACGAGGCATACTGCGGCAGAGACCTGAGCTTGACCTCCATACACTACCACAAAAAGCTGGAGAATATTATCCGCACCTGCACCAGGGCAAGGACTACCCACTATCTTGAGGAGGACAACAGGGAGTTCTACCACTCATACTCAGAGCTGAAAAAGGACATAGAGGACGCAAGAAATTCCGCCCCGACTATCGTCCGCGCAGAGAATATCAAGGTCAGGAACGCCTTCGGAATGTTCGGCGTCACAATGGCTGTGGCCACAGCCTTCCTGCTGATGATATCCCTGTACCGGCTGGTAGGCTACAGAGTAGCTATGGACAAGTGGAACAGCCTTGTTTCGGGATATAACGTTACCCGCTTCTACAAGCTGGATACCCTGTCCATGGACCTTATAAAGACCTCATCGGGAAGCAGGCAGGAAAACACATACAGAATGATCTCTGAGTTCACCTATCAGGACGGCGACATCGACGATAAGGAAGCTGCCATGCTGGTGAAGCTCCTGAAGAAAATGAGCAGCACCGAGCACCTGGGCGAGCATATCGACGAGCTCATGATGCATGGCAACCAGAAGAACTTCAGGGAGATAAGCTCAGAGATAATGACCATAGAGACAGCCGCGGACTGTGACGGCTATCGCATAGCAAGAGCCATATACAACGCCGAGGTGGGCAGGACAGGCTACACCGAGGCATTCGAGGTGCTTGACAGCTACAAGGATGACAGCAGGTTCATCAATGCCGTAATAAAGCTGAGGAACGTGCTTGACAATGACGAGACCATTCGTCTCCTTGCAGAGTACAAGGGCACAGAAAGAGCCGAGATACAGCAGTATCTTGCGGAGATAGGAGGCTGATGGCCATGAGCAGAAGAAGAAATACAGGCTTTGTGAGCCGCTTTCTGGAAAAGCACCTGCTTGTGCAGTATGTTCTCAGCTCCTTCGGAAAGGTCCTGGTGGGCATACTTATCGCAGCAGCCGTGCTCTTCGGCATACTGAAGGCAGCGGGAAAATATTCCGCTCTGGAGAGCAGGCTTGACCTGAAATACGATTCGCCGTGGCTGACAGTACCCATGGCAGCAGCTCTCGCACTTGCCCTCATTGCCCTTGTCATAGGGCTTATCCTGTACTTCTACAAGTACAAGCGCAGCAGGGTGAAGAGCAGCTTTTACAGCGCCCTTGCGGACGTTGTCAATGAAAAGAAAAAAGGCTGACAGCCTTACAGGGGAAAGATCCAAAATAAGAGATTGGAGTGTTATCAGTGAAAAAGAAGCTACTTTCAATAATACTGGTGGCGATGCTGTCTACCAACGCCATACCTTATGCCGCAGTCGCGGCTGAGGAGGGCACCACGGCAGCTTCTGAGGAAGCGGCTGAGGACGGAAAGACCTTGGTACCTCAGATCACCGACATCAATATGGAATATAAGAAGTATGAGCTCGAAGCTGAGGTAGTTGAGGAAAACGGCGATTACAGCGTAAGAGAGCTTGTATGTAAAATAACGGATTTCCGGGGCAAGGACGTTCACTTTGAGGCAGAGACCGAAGCCGAAAAGGTTGGTGACAACCATTACAGGGTATGTCTCAGGAACTGTCATCTCACAGGCAGCGATGCAGAGCTTTTCAGGCTCAGGAACACCGATCAGGACGGGAACGGCGCTGTAATTCTTGACGTTTACAGCGTTACCCATATCGTTCATGTCGCTCCTGATCCGCCCAGAGTAAGAGTCGGCGAGGATATGCCGGGCAGCATAGACTGTCACTGCGTTGACGAAAGCGCTGATATAGACAGTAATGTAAACTTCAGCTGTACGGTGAATGCTCCGTCGGGAAAGGCTGTGGAGGGCGCATATTCCTATAATGCACCCACTGCGGACCGCAGAGGCTATGAGGTATCCTTCGATAAAAACTACAGCCTGACGGTAGAAAACCCTGCGCCTGACGAGAAGGCGGCAAAGGTCCTTCCTGTGGGTGTGGAAAAGCTGAGAGGCGTCACTCAGAGAACGATAAGCTGTCCGGACGGATTTGAGATATCCACGGATATGTGGAATTACAGCAAGTCTGTGACACTTGATCTGGATACGAATTCAAAGGGCACTAAGAAGACCATATGCTACTTTGTGAGAAAGAGCGGATCTGTTTTTGCGAGCCAGCTTTATTACAATTATATACTCAATGACAGTACTGACGTAAACACTGTGTGGGCAGATGCAGGCACAGTGGGAGCAGTCCGCGGCGGAGAGATCGACGTCAGGGAGGATGCTGTTATAAAGCTGCTGATCAGCAGAAGTGATGATACGGCACTGAGCAGCCTGAAGCTCACTGCAAAGTCTAGTAATAAGGGCAGCGAATATGTATGCCGCACTCCCATGATATCCGAGGAGGAACTCTCTGAGCTCGTAAGGAAAGCCGCAGGAGCAAAGAACACGATAGCTGAGCTCATGACTGCACCCGTGGAGGAGGGAGGGACCCTCAGGGTCGGGTACGGCGGAAAGGTCTATTTCTACGCTGAGATCCCCCTTGATAAGGTGAATCCGGAGCAGTCGTGCAAGTATACAGATCTGAAACTGGTGCTGGAAAATGAAGGCGAGAAGGAAAAGGAGAATATTTCCCTCCAGCTTGCACCTTCATCAGACGAAGCAGCCTCTGCAGCACAGCTTCTTGTGGACAAGAAGCTCCCTGTTATTGCAAACAGCAGTGCAAATAAGGCTGTTGCGGTAAGCTTCAGCAACACCGGCAAATCCATAAACGGAATTATAAACGTAGCCGATAACGAGAGCGGTATAAAGGAAGTAAAGTACAAATGGGACTTTGAAGACGATTATACCACTATAAAGAATGTGGATTCCGCAACGGGTAAGCAGCAGGAGCTTAAGTTCTCTGCGTCCTACTCAGAGCTTGATGATGATGAAGCCTCTCAGGAAAGCTTTGTTATCAATGTTCAGGTCACGGATAATGCAGGCAATGTCACCGATTACAGTCAGGAGTGTATGTCTGAATGGGATCAGCAGCCTCCTGCGGTGAAATTTGCAGGCTTTGTGGACTGGGATTATAACCTTACCACTCTCAGGAACTGTCCTCACGGAAATTATACGAACAGCTTCAAAAAGCTTTTCATGATCATACAGGACGATACCGACAAGAAGTTCATATCGGGCTTCGGCAGGGTCGAGCTGGAGGGCAGGAGCGTAACTCCCAGGCTCTATTCACTGAGCGATGTGGAGGGCATAGATGAAATACTTGAAAGCATCGAGCCTGAAAATTCAAAATTCAGCAACAGCCAGATATCCAAAGATGCCTGGAAGAAGATAAGAGACTCCATCAAGGATCAGAAGGAGAAGGGCAAGTCCCTGAAGACAGGCGTCCCGGGCAATACACCTGTAATATGTATATTTGAGGTCAGCGAGCTTTCGGGACTTTCTCCCATCTCACTAAGATTTTTCGATAACGGTGAGATCGTAAACGAAGTCACTGCAAACTCCATTATAGAGGGAATGGTAAACGGAAGCTGCGTTTATGATGAAAAGGTACCCGAATGCAGCTTTACCTTCAATGATACTGACGGTACCGCTCACAGAGCAGGCGACGGATCGACCGACTACAAGCCCGATACAGACGGAAGGGTCTGGCTCAATGAGAACGATACCTCGCTGAGCATCAACATCTCTGACCATGAAAGCGGTATCGACAAGGTGATCGTTGAGAAGCTTGACGAGAACGGACAGCTTGTCACAACAGGTGAGATCACTGTCAGCAATAAGACCTCGGAAAAGACACGCAGCATCGTTATTCCCCTCCATGAGAATACCGAAGAGGAGCCTGAGGAATATGCTGAGGCGCTTACCGACGGCAAGTACAGCTTCAACATCGTGGTATACGATAACGCAGGCAATGTGATCGGAAGACTTATCAATGACGAAAACAGCTCAGTTGAGCCCGTAAGGGTTGACGTTGGAGTTTACACAGGCAGCGTTACTGCTGAGTCCCAGAGCATTGCAGGCACATCGAAGTACATAAAAAATCAGCTGTGGATGACAGATACAGAGCACCCGAAGCTGAAAATAAAGCTGAGCGATAACTATGCAGGCATAGGAAAGCTCCTTGTGACCGTAAATGATAAGGAGGTCAGATGGAGCTATGACAAGAAATCAGGCACACTTACCTCCGAGCTTATCGCTGAAAAGGACGGTTCAAGGGTAAGCTTTGACGGCAGACAGCAGTATAAGGTGGTCATCAACGGCAGCGACAACGCAAGACATATTATCAATCTGAGCCAGACTGTGAACGCCGATACAAAAGCACCTGAGGTGTATAAGGTCGAGGCTGTGAAAAAGAGCGACAATATCGCGATCCAGACTCTGAATTTCTTCACCTTCGGAGCCTTCTCCAATGACGTTGTGGAGGTAAGGGCTTATATAAAGGAGCCGCAGTATGACAGCGGTCTGTCACAGGTGATTCTCAACTACAACAAGGCTGACGGCACTGCTGCCGAAAGCGTTGCTATGGACTCTGCAAGCACCAATGGCGGAGACCACATCTACACTGCTCTCCTCCCCATAGAGGATCAGGTATTCTACAATGACATCAGCATATACGCTGAGGATAATGTTGGCAAGAAGAATGACAGGTTTGTATTCGATATAAGCGGCGGCGAGACCGAGAGCAGAAACTGCCTCGTCATTGAGAAGAACGAGCCTGTTATCGGTATAGACTTCCCGGAGAGCGATCTGACGACCTCTGCTGAGGAGATTGCTGAGGAGACTGAGGAAGCCACTGAAAACGAGAGCGGATATGCTCATCACATCAGCAACTACGGCGGTGACAAGGCTCCCGAGGACCTGTGGTATGCCGAGCACAAGAAGTTCGCAGTCACAGTGCAGGACGCTCAGGCTGGTATCAACAGCATTAAGATGACTCTCAACGGCGTTGAGATAGAGGAACTTGACAGGTTCAGAGCAGGTGCTGCTGAGAAAGCTGAGGGTACTGAGGCTGAAAATGCCACACCCGACGCCGGGAACGAAAAGGCTGAGGAAGCCGAGACAGGAGAGCTCAGGTTTGAATTTGATACCGAGGAGCTCCACAAGATACTTGAAAAGCAGCCGGAGCGCGGCGATTATAAATTCACGGTGGAGGCTGTGGACAACGCAGGCAACGCCACAAAGCCTCTGGAATTTGCATACAACCTCGATGACATCTGCCCCGAGATCGAGAAGTTCATCTTCTCGCCCGCAACATCAGACAATGTGGGCGAGACCGAGGAATGGGTGATCGATGAGAACATTCCCACCTACACTTATTTCTTCGGCGGCAAGTTCTGGGCGGTATTCCGCGTATCCGATGCATACCCCACCTCTGAACTTGACAGGGTGGATTACAGGATTATTCCATTTGAAAACGGCAGCGCGGGCTATGACAAGGTTCAGAACGGCAGCCTCAATATCCACTCGGATACAAAAGACCTGGAGGAGGGCTCAGAGGAGTACAGTCTTCTTGAGTCACTGCTGAAGGCGGGTGAGGAGAGCGGAAGAAGCACAGACGAAAGCGGCATATACGGTTATGCGTGGCTGGAGATACCCGTTGACTTCAAGGGACAGATCTTCGGCTGTGTATTCGATAAGGTAGGACACAGCTCCGAAAGCCTTACAACTCACGGATATGTAACCGACAATAACGCTCCTACATTGGAGATAACAGGCATAGACAACACAAGAAATTCCGACGGCGAGGGCAATAAGCTCTATTCCTCCGAGAAAGAGGTCACCGTCGTAATCAGGGATACTCAGTCCGGACTCAGAAATGTCAATTATTCAGTGAATTCCGAGAAGCGTCACAATGACGGTGGAAACTTCGACATAAGAGACTTTGATCTGAACGGCACAGACGAGATCACTGACGGCTGGACAGTTTCGGGAAGAGACAGCAATCTCATTACCGAGATCAGAAAGACCTTCGTGTTCGACAGCGATGATAATGGTATCACCATCACCGCTTCTGCGGGGGATAATTCAGGCAATCATTCCGATGATACAGTCAGCGAGAAGTTTACCGTTGACCTGACAGAACCCGTTATAGATGTTGACATCAACGGCGGTATTGACGGTACCAACTACTACAGCGCTCAGCACAAGCCCGAGATAACCATTAAGGTCACCGAGCGCAACTTTGATCCCGAGCTCATAAGCACCACCCTCCAGAACAGCTTCGGAAGCAAGGTGCCCGCAGTCAGCTTCATAAATGTATCCGATACCGAGCACACCGCTCATCTGGTATTTGACGAGGGCGATTTTACCTTCGACATCAGAGGCAGGGACATGGCAGGTCACAGCGCTAAGGTAAATATGGACCGCTCAAAGATCGGCAAGTTCTACATGGACAATACTGCACCTGTGGTATCCAGCAACCTTACCGACTTTGCTGACAACAAGACAGGCAATTATCTCAGCAGCGCAAAGAATATCGAGATCACCGTTGTGGAGCATAACTTCGATCCAGAGAGATCGGGACTGAAGATCTGGCACAAGGATCCCGGCTCGGAGCATGACAATACAGGCTTCACAGATGTTACCAGCAGCGTTATATCCCGTGCTGACTGGAAGAACGAGAATGACACCCACACTCTTTCGGCACAGCTCAGAAATGACGGTGTCTACAAGATAGAGGTGGCTCCCTCAGATCCCTCGGGCAACAATGCAGGCTCATCAAGCTCGGGAATATTCGAGCTGGATACCACTAAGCCCGTAGTAACCGAAAAGAACGGCAAGCGTGTTGACAAGAGCAACGCGGATAAGTTCCTGGACATCTACAATGCATCGAGAAAGGACGAGGCGGTACCTACTGTTGAGTTTGCCGACGCCAACTTCGATCATCTGAAATACGTCCTGACGGTATACGCTCCACAGTACAAGAACGGCAGGGAGCTTGCAGTCATCAGACCCAAGAATATGTTCCTCCCCGATGACAAGAACGAGACAGGAACTATCAAGAACACCAGGTTTGCGCTTCCTGAGTTCGACAAGGACGGTGTTTATGCACTTGAGCTCATAGCTGTTGACAAGGCAGGAAATGAGAGCTACCTTAACTCCAACACATATATGAGACTGGTTGACAACGATGTACTTGCTTACATTCCCAACAGCAGCTCAGTGAAGAAGACGGGCTGGTACTCATTCCAGTACGATAACGGCGATCCTATCAGCAAGCGCCCGGACAACTTCAGCGATATAGAGATAGTGGTATTCTCTGAGAAGAACTCCGATGTAAACGTAGTTCTGAGAGACTTCAACGGCGACGAAAAGGTCACAGATCTGAGATCGGAGACTGACCCGAGCCTCTACGGAGTAAACATCTCAAGATTTACCCTGGGTTCCGACTACTTCAAGAATAATTTCCGTGATGACACTGATACAGAGCTTTATCTGTCGGTAAAGAACGACGATGCGAGAATAGACCTTGGAAGGCTCCATATCGATAATATCGAGCCGAAGTGTGATCTTCCCAAGTCTTTGAAGTCGTGGAAGTGGTTCGCCGGAAACAAGTCACGCACTATCACAGTGAGCAACATCGACGAGCAGCTGGATATGACCAACTGCAAGGTATATGACAACGGCAGGGAGATAGACTTTGATTATTCTCCCGAGAGCAAGAGTCTTTCGTTCAAGCTTGACAAGGGCTGGCACAGAGTCGGCGTAAAGCTTGAGGACGAAGCAGGAAATGTCTACAGCATACAGGAGATAGACAACCTTTACGTTGGTTACTTCTGGCTCTGGGTGATACTGGGTTCCGTAGCTGCCATTGGCGGACTCGCAGCATTCATCATAGCAAAGATAAGAAGAAAGAGACTCTACTGATAAAAACCAAAGCCCCGAAGCAATGATTTTTGCTTCGGGGCTGTTCATATAAATCAAAATTTAGCGGAGCTAAATTTTGATTTGAGCCCTTAGCCGTTAGCTAATGTAGGGGACGCCGCCCTCGGCGTCCCGCGAGATATATTACACTCCCAACGGGACGCCGAGTGACTCCCTACGGTGTAGGGAGATGTCAGCCAAGCTGACAGAGGGTACGTGCAGCTGTTAGCTGCGCCGTCCCCTACAAATGTAAATTATGATTTATGTGAGAAAAAGTCAATAGAAAAGCCATAGCACTTCTGACTGCGCATCAGAAATGCTATGGCTAAAAATCTCTGTATCAGCTTGCCTTCAGTGAAGGTGCATTGAATTTTCCTTCATTCAGGAGCTTGATATTCTCCTCTGTTACATCGTTGTCTGCACCCAGAGCGTATGAATCGCCTGAGCTGTGTTCATCCATGATCTTGTGATACTCGTCTGCGGTCTTGGACTCAGCGTTTATATTGTAGATAATATCATCGCTGTTGCTTACCTCAGTATCGCCGAAGCTGAAAAGCTCCTCAAACTTGAACTGCTCATTGAACTTATAGAAGCAGCCGGCAGTGTAGCTGGGAGCATGATACTCACCCTTGAGCTCGCCGCTTGTGGGATAGTAATACATTGTTCCGTCTGTTCCGAAGTTGCCTACAGGAACTACACAGCCATTCCACGAGAATACATCGACACTGGGAGAAAATGCAACGCCCTCAGAAACAAAGAGCTCGGGTACCTCATCGCCGTTTACGTCCATGATGGAGTAGGAGCTCTTGACGTTGGCATTTCCCTCCATTTGTTTCAGGTAGCTGTTGACAACAGCGGCATAGCCCTCTTCCATTGTTGACTTATTGCCGAGAGCTGCGTCGATGGAATCATCATCAAAGGCAAAGTCTGTGCCCATATCCTTGATAACACCGTTGAGGAGCAGGTTGTACTCATCCATGTACTCTTCCTCAGTGCATTCTTCGCCGTTCATCTTGTAAGTCTCGCCAGACATCTCAAATGTATAAACATTGGCGAGCTTGGAGTTCTTGAGGCGATAGAGCTGAGCAGTCTGTGTCTGTGTATTGAAGTCATAGAAGAAGATGACAAGCAGGCTGCGGTTCATGCTGAAAAACATCTCGCCGCCGTCGCTTATGGGGTCATATTCTGTATAGATGTTCTCATCGCTGAGACTTTTCACAAGGTAGGTCTTGTCATCGTCGCTGCCGTAGGAAATGAAGAGCTCAGGGATCATATCATTGTTTATGTCATAGATAGTGAAGCGGGCAGTTTCATCGCATTTATCGGTCTTTTTGAATTCATTGATAGCGTCACGGTAGATAAGGCTCCAGTCAACATTTGAGACCTCTGACATATCTGTATCAGTTCCCGTAACGGGGTATTCATAGTCAAAATTGATAGAAGGGGCTGCGGTAGTGGCAGGTATCGTAGGTGATCCTCCGGAATTTGCTCCTGTTGAGCCTTTGTTATTGCTTGAGCAGCCGCTGAGAAGAGCAGCCGCACAGAGTACAGCCAGATATTTTTTCATGGGTAGTACCTCCATAAAAGATTTTTTATCTACGTTATTATAGCACATTTTTTTCTGGTTGTCATCACACTTTTTGCGATTTTCGTAATTTTTTCACTTTTCTTACGTCTTGATAACATATTGGAACTATGTTAAAATTAAAAAAAGTGATATTTTTTAAAGACTTTTTAAACTTCAGTATGCTATCATAATATCAGCGAAATGAACATCGGAGGGAAAAGATATGTTCTTCAAGATGCTGAAAAACGACCTTAAATACAAAAAGGGACTAAACATCATCATATTTATCTTTATAGTCATAGCCTCTGTGCTTGTATTTGTGGGCTCTGTACAGATATACTCCACCCTGTCAAAGGACAGGACCACCGAGGAGGTGTGCAGACCTTCCAATGTAATAATGGGGGTTATCAAGCAATACTCCACAGAGAGTGACGGATACAAGAAAATAGAGCCTGTGCTTGATAAGAGCTCCTGGGTAGCCAGCTGGCACAAAACAAGGATGAACCGTGTGGGATACACCAGTATGGACTTCCCGGGCTATGACGAGAATGAGGGCAATCTTCAGAACCGAATCCAGTTCCTCACCACTATCCCGCTGGAGGGCGACTATGTCTACGGACTTGACGATCAGCCCTTCTATGTTGAAAACGGCCATGTGGCAGTATCGGTAACTGTAAGGGACAAGACGGGCGTTAAGGTAGGCGACAAGGTGAAGCTTACCACCGTTACGGGCAATGTCTATGAGCTGGAGATAAGCAACTTCTTCAAGGACAACAGCATGAGCTACATGGAAAGGTACATAGTTTCCGATGCGGATTATGAGGTCCTTTCAGCGGACGCAGTAAGATGTGATACTGTTTACTGCATAAAGCTGAAGGAAAACACCTTTACCGCACAGGACGCCCTTTACAGGGAGCTTGACAACAGTGAGCTGGACGCAGGATATTACACCATATCCAACAATATAGGCCCCACAAATGAAGATTCCATGATGGAGGTCATCTCCATATTTGCAATGGTGGCCTGCTTCTTCCTGATACTCATAATCTTTATGACCATACGCTTTACCATGGTAGCGGAGATGAAAACCGAGGAGAAGGAAATAGGCATGATGAAGGCTCTGGGAGTCGACTCTCTCAGCTTCCGCTGGCTGTTTGCTGCGAAGTATATCGCTTTTGCAGTGGTGGGCGGAGTCATAGGTATCATCGCAGGTCTGCCGTTATCTGGCATATTTATCAATATGTTCGGACCCGACTGCATACTGCCGCCGAGGTGGCAGATGATACTCATCGGAGTAATAGCGGTAATCGCTACAATAGCGGTCATGATACTGTTCTCGCTGCTGGTAATGCGGAGGATAAATAAGATATCGGTAATAGACGCAATTCACGGTGAGAACCGCGGAGAGCGCTTCACCAAGGGCTTCCCCATGTTCCTTCACAGGAGAAAGCACATGAAGATACCCTTCTTCCTGGGACTCACCGACGTCCTGGGCAGGCTCAAGAGGTACCTTTTCCTCATAATCGCCTATGCTCTCGGAGCAGCCATAATCCTTGTGGTATTCAATGTCCGCCACAGCTGTATCTCTGCAGAGTATATGAAGAACTGGATGTATCATACACTTGATTTCAATACCGATTTCAACAGTGACACAAGAAACGAGATAAACAAGGAAGCGCAGAGGACAGGTGTCTACTTCTACGATGTCGTGAATAAAAGAATCGAGGAAGCAGGTATCCCTGCCCGTATCGAGTCTATGCATGTAGGCTCTGCTGATATTGAGCGCAACGGCATCATCAAGAACTATGATCTGTTCTGGGGCAATGATCAGGCTGAGAAATTTGAATACCATGAGGGCGGAAAAGCTCCTGTGCTGGCAAATGAAGCGGCAATGAGCGCATATACCGCAAAAAATATGGGTATCAGCGAGGGCGACGTTCTGAAGGTGACTCTTTATGAGAACAACGAGGACAAAACCGGAATCGAGGAAAACGAGAAAGAGTTAGTCATAACAGGACTGTTCGATACCATGGAGGACGGTGTGCCCGCTCTTATCATGGGTAAGGAGTATGACAGCGGCTATAAGATGGGATATAGCATTACAGGCTTTGTGATAGACGCTCCCGAGGAGGATAAGCCTGCTGTAATAGAACAGCTCCGCGGAATCTTCGGCAAGGACGCCATACTGACTCCAAAGGAGGCAGCAAGGAGCGCCATGGAGGAATTCGACAGGCTGTTCGCACTTCTTGAAAAGGTCATGACCGTAGTTGTTATCCTTGTGCTGGTGCTGATAACCTATCTCTATGTGAACATATTCGTTACCGAGGAGGCTTCCGAAACAGCGCTCATGAAGAGCATGGGCTTCCGCGGCTCCACTGTGAAGCTGGGGTATATTTTCAGGATAGCCATGCTTCTGGTCATAGGCATAGCCGTAGGCGAGATCATCAACTGGACAGGCGGCTCAGCGCTTTACGGTGGCTACTTCAAACAGTGGGACGCAACGGGCATGAAGTTCATTCCGGAGATCCCCGTAAGCTTTATAGCAGTACCGCTTCTGGTTGCAGGCTCAGTCCTGCTGACCACATGGCTGACCGCTGGAGGAGTACGCCGCATTGATATATGGAAAATATCCGAAGAATAAGGGAGAGCATAAAATGAGTACAGTTTTATCCGTAAAGGAGCTTTGCAAGACATATATTATCAAAAAGCTCAGCAACAACGTGCTGAGAAACATAAGCTTTCAGCTGGAGGACGGCGAGTTCGTATCCATCATGGGACCCAGCGGAAGCGGTAAATCCACACTTCTCTACACCGTCAGCGGCATGGACAGAATGACCTCGGGCAAGGTGGAGTTCGCAGGAAAGGACATCAGCTCCCTTGGCAAAAAGGAGCTCTCAAAGCTGAGACTTAACGAGATGGGCTTTATTTTCCAGCAGATGTACATGATGAAGAAGCTCTGCATCTTCGATAACATCGTGCTTCCAGCCTATCAGGCAGGAGTTTCACGTAAGGAAGCCAACAAGCGTGCCGAGGAGCTCATGCGCAGCCTTGACATAATCGACGTCGCCGAGCACAACATCAACGAGGTTTCTGGAGGACAGCTCCAGCGTGCCTGCCTGTGCAGGGCGCTTATAAACGATCCCAAGGTCATATTCGCCGACGAGCCTACAGGCGCCCTCAACTCAAAGGCTGCCGCAGACGTTATGAAGGAGCTCATAAAGGCAAACAGAAACGGCACGGGCATCATGATGGTAACTCACAGCGTCAGGGTGGCTGCCATGAGCGACAAGGTCATCTACCTCATGGACGGCGATATACAGGGCGAGATAGAGCTTGGCAGACTTGCTGACGACGGGGAGCTCTCCGCAAGGGAGCGCAGGCTGAGCAGCTGGCTCATGGAGCGCGGCTGGTAAGGAGCGGATATGGATATGAAAAGGATAGTATCGGCTGCTGCCGCACTTCTCCTGGCAGCAGGAGCAGCAGGCTGCGGACGAAAGAACGGATATGTGGACTTTACAGTGCCCGAGCAGGGGGACAGCACTCTTCAGCCCGTGGATACCATATACATGGAGAACAACTACACGGGCATAGCTCCCACAAAGGAAAAGGTGCTGAACACCCTCTCCTCTGAGGACGGGCTGTGCAGGATAGACGTCATGGAGAGCTATTTCGATGTTACTCTGGACTACACCGCGGGCAGCTATTACGATGTGGGAGCAGCCTACGGCAGAACCATACAGAAAGCCTTTCCTGAGTATGGTGAGCTCTGTGAGCCCTACATCTATCAGAACATCAAGGAGGCGTTCAGCGACCTTGAGGGTGACTATACTCCCATAGAGAACAGAATGAAGGCGTTTTACAGCAAGCTTGACAAGGAATACAGGGACGAGCTGGACGGCTTTACCGACGGCATAAAGGGGGAGTCCGAGGGATTCAGGGAGGACGGTATTCTCAGCCGTGACGAGGCGATGCTCATGCAGTTCGTTCCCGATGCGCTGAGAGGAACTGCCTGCAGCGTCCTGACAGCCGACGGCGAGGTCACTGCAACAGGTGAGCGCATAACCTGCCGTGTGCTGGAATGGATGCTGGGAAGCGATAATCAGATATGCAGCTGCCATGCGGTAGTCCACATGAAAAACGGGGACAAGAGCTTCGTTTCAGTAACGCCTCTTGGATTTATGACTATACTCACCGCGGTCAACGATGATGGTCTTATGCTGGGGGAGCTTGACGTGGGCAGTAAAAAAATGGTAGAATATACCTGTGAAGACAGAAAGAGCTACACCTACGGTATGCGATACGCTCTTGAGCACTGCACCACGGCTAAGGAGGCGGCGGAGTACCTGGCGGAGAACGCCTCTCAGTACCCCTATTGCGTTAACGTTCTGGCTACGGACAGTAAGGAAGCCTATGTGGCAGAGCTCTGCGTAACTGAGGAGGACGGCGCAACGGTCATCCGCGACAGCTCCACTGAGCTGACAGATGGAGTGGAGTGGGACGATCCCCATTATCTCTGTGCGGTGAACTCCTTTGCGGCAAAGGGCAATTCGGATATGCTTACCAATGATGAGGGAAATATCGTAAGGTGGAACAGATACAATGAGCTTTTCGGGGGACAGCGCGGACTTACCATTGACCGCTTCAAGGAGCTTATGACCTGTGAGAAGACAGATAATTACCTTGTCCGTATGAGGGGCGAGGGCATGGTCCACATGGTCATCGCAGACTACTCAACGGGCAGGCTCCAGGCTATACTCACAGGAGAGGACGGAGTGGAGCCGAGTCCCGAATTCATCGACCTGGGAAGCTGGAAATAAAGCGGGTTCACACCACAGGAGATACCTATGACCGATATACTGATAATAGAGGACGACCCCGAAATGGGGCAGATTATAAGGGATTTTATGATAAAAGAGGGCTTCTCGGCAAGGCTTTGTACTGCCGCCGAGGAAGCCCTTGAGCTGCTTGAGGGGGATAGCTTCGGCATAGTTCTGCTGGACGTTATGCTCCCGAAGATGAGCGGCTATGAGACCTGCACGGAGATAAGAAAAAAGGGAGATATCCCCATACTAATGATGAGCGCAATGACTGACGAGGAAAGCAAGCTCCTGGGCTATGAGACAGGTGCCGATGACTACATCGACAAGCCCTTTTCCATAAAAGTGCTGACTGCCAAGGTGAGGGCTCTTATGAAGCGCAGCAGCGGCGGAGACCCCTCTGGCAGGCTCAGCGGCTGCGGCATAGAGCTTGACCCTTCCTCCCGTATTGCGGTGAAGGACGGCAGGGAACTGAAACTCAACGCCAAGGAGTTCGACCTGCTCAGCTATCTTATGGAGCACAGCGGCGAGGCTCTGGGCAAGGAGGAGCTTTTCAACGCAGTATGGGGCTGCGACTGCTTTACCGAGCCAAGCACCGTGTCTGTACATATCCGCTGGCTCAGGGAGAAGATAGAGCGGGACCCGAATTCCCCCGAGATAATAAAGACGGTCTGGAAGGTCGGCTACAGGTTCGGTGAGCAGAAATGAAGAGAGCGGTTTCATTCTTTCTGCTGTTCACAGCAGTTTTCGCGGCAGCTGTGCTGTGCTTCGACCTCGCCTGTATAAGGGCTTCAAAAAGCAGGATAACCTCACGCAACATAGCCATAAACAGGATAAATACGGAGCTCATAGGTCTGACAGCAGAGACAGGCTCCTCCCCTGAAGAAGTTATCGCAGAGCATACCGATGAATGGAAGGCACGTTTCGGCAAGGATATGCCCGATGAGATAGTGTTCGTGCCTGCTGAGGGCGAGGTAGGCAGCTTCATCACCGCCGTTGACAAGAACTGCGCTGTGTGCCGTGTCTATGACAGCGAAGGCAGGCTCATGGGTATAACGGAGTACATCTACAGCAGCGTGGCGGCAAAGCGTATAATGATAGTGGGAAATGTATTCTTCGCAGTAGTGTTTCTGATTACCGCAGGAGTGTTCATATACATCTGCGCAGCCATACTCATACCCTTCCGTAAGCTTTCCGACTATCCCGAGAGACTGGCAAGGCTCAGGGACATACAGAAGCTCCCGGAGAGCAGGAGCAGGTTTTTCGGAAAGTACGTCTGGGGAATGAATATGCTCTCTGACGTGCTGGCTTCCGAGAGCAGGAAGATACACATACTTGAGGGAGAGCGCCAGAAGCTGGTTTCCACCATAGCTCACGGCGTAAAGACTCCTATCGCCAATATAAAGCTGTACACCGAGGCTGTACGCGAGGGACTCTATTCCGACGGCGGAATGACCGAGGATATTGCGGGCAGGATAGAGCGAAACGCAGGCAAGGTGGAGAAGCTGGCGGCGGAGCTCCTGGCATCATCGGACGCTTCTCTTGATGGCTTTGATACCGAGATAAGCCGTTTCCCCGTAACGGAGCTGGCAGAGCTCATACGCAGCGAGTATGCGGACAGAATGGCGATAAAGCGTATCCCCTTCACTGTGGAGCGCAATACGGACACAATAATGGAGAGCGATAAATACGCCCTTTACCGCTCAGTCAGCCAGTTACTTGAGAATGCGGTGAAGTACGGCGATGGAAGCGGCATAAAGGTGGAGATAATGCGCCATGACGAGGGCTTCGGCATATCCGTAAGGGACAGTGGGGGACTTCTTCCCGAAAATGAGATACCCTATGTGTTCAGAAGCTACTGGCGCGGTTCAAACGCCGCAAATGCAGAGGGCAGCGGTATCGGACTCTATTCCGTATATGAGACAGTGCGGGCTCTCGGCGGAAATGTTCTGGCAAGAAGACTTGAGGATACAAACGAAATGGAGTTCTTTATCTATATCGAAGACAGCACAATACAGGGACGCTGAGAGGGCGTCCCGTTTTTTTGAAATTTTTTTTGAATCAGGTGAGATTTTTTCGGATTTTATACGTCTAATATTATATAAGGTATTTATAAGCGCCGGAATTCACCTTGCTGTTTTTGATATTCTATGCTATAATGAATGCAAAGCATTCATTATAAACGATCAAAATGCCCTTGCAGATACGCAGATCAAAGATCTGCTCCCTGCAATCGGGCGATTATAGCATAACGCTTCGCTTATATGCTATAATGGTTAAAAAGGAGGCGTATATATGTATTTACCGCATAACATAGCAGAGCTGGTGAAAGACCGCAGCTTTGATGAAAATACAGTGGGAATGTCCGATTCAAGGGTGTTCACCTTTGATGATATGGTGTTGAAGGTTGAAAAGCACAGCCCCGAATCGGAGCAGGTGCACACAATGATGAAATGGCTTCAGGGGAAGCTTCCCGTGCCGAAGGTTCTTGCTTCCGAAAGCGAAAACGGCACAGACTATCTTCTCGTGTCAAGGGCTGAGGGACAGATGTCCTGCAGCGAGGAGTATATGCTCCGCCCCGAACTGCTGACGGATATTATGGCGGAGGCTCTCAGGCTTCTGTGGAGCGTTGACGTCTCGGACTGTCCCTGCTCAAACAGTGCACAGAGAAGGCTTGAGCTTGCGGAGTACCGCGTGGAGCACGGACTTGTGGACGTGACTGAGTGTGATCCAGATACATTCGGCAGGAACGGCTTCAGAGATCCCCGACAGCTTCTTGACTGGCTCAGGGACAATATCCCGGAGGAGGAGACCGTACTCTCCCACGGAGACCTGTGTCTGCCCAATATTTTTGTGAAGGACGGCAGGCTCAGCTGCTTCATTGATCTGGGACGCTGCGGAGTCGGCGACAAGTGGAACGACATCGCAATACTCTGCCGCAGTCTCAGGAGCAATTTCCGCGGAGAATACGGCGGAAGAGCCTATGAGGGCTACAGCGAGGATATGCTCTTTGAGCGTCTCGGCATAGAGCCCGACAGGAAGAAAATGGAGTATTTCCGTCTTCTGGACGAGCTTTTCTGAGGAATAATATTCGTCATTATGACCAAGGTCAATGCACTATCGACACTTTTTGCCCATTTTGTGCATGAAATGAAGATGCTTTGTTGACACTGCACAGAAACAGCGCTATACTGTTAATATGGATAACTGTCCATCAAACTATTTTACTACGAAAGGAGTAATCACTATGGAAAACATGAAGAAACTCACCAAGGTGACCGCAGGCGTAATGAGCTTTGCACTGGCTCTCAGCGCTGTAGGCACCGCACCATTCAGCACACCGCAAGGCAGTGCGGCTGCCGCGGACACACCGCATTTGTTCGAATACGAGGTAAAGGACCTGCTGATCTGGGACAAAGACGATTATAAGATTGAAGCTCTTGTAAAGCCGCCTGAGTCTAACTGGTACGTTTATGATTATGCGTTCAGGAAAGAGTTTGAATACGGTCACTATGATTACTGGGATTACTGGGATCCTCAGTGGGGAGATCCCGATGCTGTACGCGAGAAAAATATCGCGCTGATGGATCAGGTGGAAGACAACTCGGTAGTCACTCTGAAGTTCACCTCATTTGAGTATTATCCCGAATTAATGTCCGGAAACTCTGAGAACAATGGCCACAGAACGGATTATTACAGCATCTATGAGATAACAGGGATCAAGTCCGCGAATATCCATTATTACGGCGATATAAACGATGACGGCGTTATCGACAGCTTCGATGTCATCACATACAGAAAGGCTCTCACAGACAAGCTGGCTGAACCCCTTTCAGAGGCTCAGTTCACCAACGCCGATATCAACAAAAATCTGGAGATAGACGAGGAAGACCTCCAGCAGGTCATTGACTTCACTATCGGCAAGACCACAGAGTTCAACGGCGCTGCTGCTATCGGAAGCGTGCGTCTTGACAATACAGTGGATATACTGGCTTCCGAGGGTCAGGCTATCGACGAGGATTTCGCAAAGGCTGAGATGAACCTTGGCGTGAATATACTGAAGAAGTCCTTCAATCCCACAAAGCCTGACAAGGAGAATCTCCTTATCTCTCCCGTTTCCATCTCGACTGCCCTTGCCATGACAGCAAACGGCGCTGACGGCAATACACGTGATCAGATGGAGCAGCTTCTGGGAAGCGGTCTCACTCTTGACCAGCTCAACGAGTACATGGCTTACTACAAGAACAACCTCCCCGATATGGAAAAGGAGAAGCTCTATTTAGCAAACTCTATCTGGTTCAGAGACGATCCCACACTCAAGGTACAGGACAGCTTCCTTGAGACCAACAAGAAGTTCTATGACTCAGAGATATACAAGACACCTTTTGATAACACCACTGTTGACGATATAAACAGCTGGGTAAACAAAAACACAAAAAGCATGATACCCAAGCTCCTTAACCACGGCGACCTTGACGAAAAGAATGATGTAAAGCCAATGATGACGCTTATCAACACTCTCTATTTCGAGGCTGAGTGGGAAAGTATATATGAGGAGCAGCAGGTCGCCGATGCAAAGTTCACAAACTTCAACGGCGATAAGAATGACATCAAGCTCATGTGCAGCCGTGAGAAGTACTACTATGACCTGGGCGACGCTGACGCATTCAGAAAGTACTACAAGAACAGGGATTACAGCTTCGTAGGTATCCTTCCCAAGGATAATGACATAGTTAGCTACGTTGAAAACCTTGACACCGACAAGCTTCTGGAGAGCCTCAAGGAGTACGAGGATCCCGACAGCGTTGAGCTTTACGTTAAGATCCCCAAGTTCAAGTACAACTATGAGTCAAAGCTCAAGGACGTACTTATCGACCTGGGTATGGGAGATGCCTTTGACCGTTTAAATGCTGACTTCTCGAAGATCAACGATCTCTCTGTAGATGACGCAGCAAAACTCTATATCGGCGATGTCCTTCACAAGACCAGGATAGAGATGGGAGAAAAGGGCACAAAGGCAGCCGCAGTTACTGCTGTTATGATGATAGCAGCTTCTGCCGCACAGCCTCAGCCGAAGAAAGAAGTACACATCGACCTTGACAGACCCTTCATCTATATGATACTTGACAAGAACGATGTTCCCGTATTCATCGGTGCAGCAACAGACCTTAAAGCAAACTGAATAAGCACAATGCCGTCGGTACCCCATATACCGACGGCATTTTTTACATAATGAGAGAACGCCGTCCCTACTAAGCGCTATGCACTAACAACTGATTGCTTTTTTTACTTGCATTGCATTGGAAAAAGCTGTATAATATAATTAAAATAAAAAAATAATTCTGAGGCCGTTACGGTTACGGTATAAGTACAGAATAGATATTATGAAAGCCGATGACGCGTCGGACGCTTTGAAAGAAGGTGAGATCATGACACAGAAAGAATACCGTAAGGCTGCGGCTCTGTCCGAGGAGAACGCTCAGCGCTCCCTGTTCGATGAATATTTCAATTACGTTTACACTATCGTTTTCAGCCGCCTGCGCAGCTGCGCAAGCCGCGAGGATATAGAGGAATGTGTGGGGGACGTCTTTGCGGACGTATATATGCAGTTTGATGAACGTAAGGCATTCAATGGAGATCCTACGGGCTTTGTGGGGACTGTTGCAAGGCGCAAGGCTGCCGATATGTACAACAGGCTCACAAAGAAAAGGCAGGGAATGGTGTCCATCGACGATGAGGAAGCCGCTGAGATAGAGGCTCCCGACGATACCGAAGATACCGTTGAGAAAAAAGAGCTGAGAGGCTCGCTGATAAAATGTGTGGAGCAGCTTGGTGAACCCGATTCAACTATAATTATACAGAAATACTTTTTCATGCGCAGCTCCGCCGAGATATCAAAGCTTGTGTCACTGACTCCCGAAGCTGTCCGCGTCCGATGCAGCCGTGCGCTGAAAAAGCTCAGGGAAACGCTCACCGCTATGAACATTTCACTTTAAAGGAGGTACAGTTATGAACGATAAGGAATTGAACCTTGACGTGCTTGAAAACGCCGACGAAGATACAATAAAGAAAATTGCGGCGGACTGTCCTGCTTCCGATGAAGAGAAGGAGAGAACGTTTGCAATGAGCAGAAAGATATACAAAGAAAGAACCAGGGAAAGCGAATATAAAAATGATATGGAGGTCTCGGGCGTTGACGTCTATAAGAGACCCGTATGGCTCAAGTTTGCAGCAGCGGCAGCTGCCGTTGCCATCGCAGCAGGTGCAATAACAGGAGGCGGTATACTCCTGAAAAGGCACCGCACTCAGCCCAAGGTGGACAGCTCGGAAATAGAAGAACGGGCAATGTCTCCCTTCGGCGACCTCAGCGGCTGCCGTGTAAGGCTCACCAATGCCGCCATAGCTCCTGCGGTATTTGAACCAAATGAGGAGAACAGGACAGCTCTCCTCACCGCTCTCAATGAGGGCGACTGGAACAAGATATCGCCCGATACTCCTCTCCCCGACGGAGAAACTGAGCTCATTTACCTCATGAACGGCACCAAGCCCTGCCGGCTCACCCTCTACGGCGACCACACCATCTGTTACGAGGATAACTCCTCCAAGGAGAGGTATGAGATAGACATTGATACCGAAAATGCAGTCCGCGAGGCTATAAAGTATGCCCCCGAAGCAGGCGATGAGCTCATCTATCTCGACGTCAATGATTTAAACAATATCAACTCAGTATGGCTTACCACATCCTCGCTCAATCCCGATTATGCAGACGTTTATATTCCTCCTGCCGGTAAGATCTTCACAGTTCCTGCAAAGAACTGCCGGTTCTGTATAAATGAAAAATGGGATGCCGAGGCAGCTTTCAGCTGTGAGGGCGCTCCCGAAGCGATGAGCATATTCACGGAGCTGGAATGGAAAGAGGCAGACTGCGAGCCTAATTTTGTTGATGATATCTGCTTCTTTTCTTTCAGATGCTCTAACAATGACGGCCTCTTTAATTACTCGCTCAATGTATACTCCAATGGATATGCTTATGCTGAATACAGCGATAAATCAACAGGAGAGGCAGGATCGTGCATATATATGCTTAAATCTCAGGACCGCGGAAACCTGCAGGCCGCTTTCGTAGGTGCAGCTTTTGCACAGTTGGATAATATGGATCCGGCTGAAGAAATAAAGCATTGCAAACCTTTGCTTATGCAGATAAGCCGCACCGACGACACATCAAAGCTTTTAAATCTGTATGATAATGCCATGAATACTGCTGCTGCTGATGCTTTGAAGGCTGCTTCATGGGAAGCTCTTCCCGACGATGCCGAGTGCGGTGAGGAAGTCTGCCGTTTGAGAATCAACGAAAACCTGTATTTGCAGACATACTATTTTTACGACAATAATGTTGCAGTTATCGGATACGAAAAAAAAGAAATACAGCGTTTCTCCCGAGCTGACAGACACAATAAAGTCTCTCTCGGACTATGCATGGAAAAGAGCTGAACCTCACAGTCAGTTGGAGAACGAAGCTCCTGACACTCTTGAACGCGGAAAGGAAGCCTATCAGAACGCCCTCGAAACAAATGGAAAGTTCAACGGCGGAGCACCCGATCTGCTGGATATTGACACAAGCTCTGAGGGATACCGTGACTTTGGTGACGGATTCAGCGGATACCTTGTTAGAAATGTCAGCAGCATAAACGAGATAAACGAAATGTACCATCAGACCTTCAGCGACCGCTACCCCGAGAACAGCTTTATCGACGGAAGCCCTTATTTTGAAAGGGACGGCAAGGTATACTGGTATGCCGGAGGAAAGGGAAGCCATATATACTACCTTGGCACAGAGGTCCTTGGAATACTCCGCAGAACTGACGACGAGATATTCTTCGCCGTTGAAAACAGCTACGGCGGCGGTAATGTGGATGAAACTCCCCCCTGGACAGAACAGACAGAATTCTCCGTTGTGGTACAGCCCGACGGCTCATGGAAAGTGGGCAAGCTCACTGTTCCCGATTGAAATAGAAAAATACCGCAGAGCTTTTACTATGCGGTATTTTTTATCGGAATGACAGTTCAACAAGCTGCATGGTCTTCATCTTTACGCCCATTTTTAGTATCAGCTTTGTGATCCATGATATGCGCTTTGACTTCAGAAGCACATCGGGCAGCTTGTGGTTCACCACACTTTCAAATCTGTCCGACCAGGGAAGGAGTTCCTTTTCGGCGTCCTCAATGGGGAATACCAGCATGGAATCGGAATTTCCGCTTTTCTTTACCACGTCATTGGATTTCTTCATACCCATACTGTTCACGGCGTCAAAGCATATGCCGCCCTTTGGGAAGCGCTGTGCCATGGCTGTAAGGAGCTTTTTGTTCTCAGCCTTGTCAAAGTAGTAGAGCACACCGCCGCATATGGCGAAAAGTCCGTCTTCCGGCGAGGTCTCTATCTCATCGAACCACTTGGTGTCAAAGGCGCTCATAGCCACGTTCTTTTCCCTTTCACGCAGCGTGAAAAGCTTCTCGCGGGCAGAGATGATGTCGGGAAGGTCCAGGTTTATTCACCTGCACTTGCCGTTATCCACCTCGGGAAAGCTGTCATCAGCTCCGCAGCCAAGATTGATGATAGTTGCGTTAGGGTGCTTTTTCAGATACTTTCTTGCAAGTCGGCAGAAAACGTACTTTCTCACTGCCCATGAAAGGGTTGTGATATCGGCGTAATGGAGCTTGCTGAAATCGTAGTCGATCTTGTCGATGATCTCTTCAGCCACCTTGTCGGGAAAAGCGTCGGGGAACTTCTTCGAGCAGGTCGCCCTGCCGTAGAGCGGCATAACAAGGGTCTCCATGACCGTGTTTGCTTCAATATGTATTTTATCAGACATAATTACATCTCCTTATGTTAGTTTGAGATAACAAAATGATTATATCATGTTTTCCCTCACGCTGCAAGGATTATTGCACTGAGTTTACAAGGCGGATATGTATTTCCGCTTGGAAATAAAGTTGAAAATATGATATAATCTTATGGTATAGCTGTAGAGCAGTGATTTGTTCACAGAATGTTTACAATTATTTCTGCACATCGGCACTGACTTTTCAGTTAATCATTAGTGAAGGGAGGTTTGAATGTGTCAGTTGATATCAATGACCAATACGACAAAATATTCCGCTATTGCTACTACAAGATCCATGATCGAGATATTGCAGAAGACCTGACACAGGAGACCTTCCTTCGGTTCCTCGAAAGTCCGCATTATCGCGATATGGGCAAGGAACTGCGATACCTATACACCATCGCAGCCAACCTATGCAGGGACGCTTTTCATCGCAGACAGACCGAGGAGCTTGACGAAAACCTCGCTGATGACAAGGATTACGAGGACTTTATCCTCACCAATGTTGCCCTTGGAAGTGCAATAAAAAACTTTCCGAGGAAGACAAGGAGATCGTGATCCTTCGATACATAAACGATGTTCCCATAGGTGTTCTTGGAGACCTTTTCGGTATGTCAAGGTTCAGAATGAGCAGGCGTATCAGAAGTATCCTCCAGCACCTCAAAAAAGACCTTGATCGAGAGGAGGGCTGAAGCTTGAATAAAAAAATGAAACAGGATATCAGGGATTCCTTCAATTTCCCTGATGCAAAGCACAAGTATGAATTTCTTATGCAGGCTGAGGTCGCTTCTGCTCAGGACAAAAAGCGGAAAATCCCCGTACCCTTGGTGTTCAGAGTTACTGCCGCTGCTGCGGCGGCTGCGATCGCCATAGGACTGTGGACCAACCTCAGAACAAGACCCGACCCGGGCGGGAAGGACTTCCGCGGCGGCTCTGTTATAGTGACCACCGCTGAAAATACCGTATCTGCCGTGACCACAACAGCTGACGGAAGCTCCGCAAAGCCCGTCACCACCGTTACTGCACATGATAATGAAACGGCTGTGACTACATTTACTGCTGCCACAAACGCTCAGGGAGCAGTAATAACAAGCGCTTTTCCTGCACTGGGAGCGCACACGCTGACTTCCGCAGTTCGTCCGTCGGGCACAGGCAGGACCGCTGCCGCAGTCCCGGGAAATAACACAACTACTACAACTGTTAATAATGAAATCGAAAGGAGTTTTGAAATGAAAAAATTAGCTGCATTTTTATCGGCGTTTACACTTTCAGTCTCAGCTATCGCCACTGATTCACATGCTGCCTATTCGGTTGCAAAGGACAGATATCCCCAGGAAAAGCAGGGAATAAACAATATCGATAAGTATGACATGGCTATAGATCTCAATCAGGACGGCAAATTTGATCTGATGGACGGCTGTATACTTTACAGATATATGATTCTTGAGCAGACCGATTTCGATGATGTCCCCGAGGAGTTCAGACCGTGGAGCATCAATAATGTTTCTGATGAGATCAACGAATATATCGCTCAGAATGCCGATTATGACAAAAACGGCGCTATTGACTATAATGATGTGGACATACTGATATGCTATTACTTTATCCATAACAAGGTATCCTATAAGGATATACTCCCAACTACCTATGATCCCTCATACAGCGGTTCTATTCATGGCTATCATCTTGATTCATGCAGTGTTGATGCGAGCTTTACCGAGAAGGTAAATAACGAGATCAGTCAGCTGCTTCTGACCTATTATCTCATTGACGAGCTGATAGATGACGGTCTGCTTGATCTTGATGTTGATGAAAATGGAAGAGTTGACATTATGGACTACACCTATATCTCAATAGACGGTCAGAATTATCATGATACATATACATTCCCCGTAGAGGACGGAATAGGTATCAGTGAGCGCCCCTATTATCTGGAACCGCCCGCAAACATCCAGGCCAACTGCGATAACGTTTATCTTGCAAAGCCCTTGATGTACCTGAAAAAATCAAACAGGAACAGCGAAATAGCTCACTTTTTAACGGCGCTTGATGAGTATTTTGCATCTCATCTGACTCTTATTCCCGAGTATTTCGATGACGATTACTATGAAAGTATTATTGAAGGCAGCGATACATATTATCTCGGCAGAAATCTCAGAAACGGAGCAATGCGAATGGACATTATTCCTTCAGGCGAAGACAGCAGCTTCTTTAATATCGACAACGACGTATTCGCGGAAGGCTTTACAAAGTATTACAATAACGTGCTCAGCGGTAAGCAGCCCGCTCCTGATGTAAATAAGGACGGCGTGGTGAACTCCGTGGATTCAGACATCGCTTTTGAATACATTGGTGAGATACTTGGCGGACATACCGACGCTCCCGCAAAAATGTCACAGACCGAGTGGTCGGCACTGAAAAATGATTTTGATTTGAATCAGAATGGTACCAGCGGTGATATTTATGATCTTTTCTTCATATCGGCTTATGCTGCGATCAATGAAGAAGCTCCCGATTCCGCCAACACAGTGGCCTCATACAGATACAACAGCGGTCTCAGTATGCTCAGCACAGCAGAGATAGACCGCAGCGGCGATGCAAACTGCGACGGCGATACAGACCTTGCAGACGCTATCTTCATTATGCAGTCCATGGCTAACCCCGACAAGTATCAGCTCTCGCAGAGAGGCAGATTCAATGCCGATATCAGCGAGCCCGGTCACGGCGTTACCGCAGACGATGCACTTGAGATACAGAACCGTCTCTTACATAACAATTGAGGAAACATGATTTTAAATAGATAACGAAAAAGGCTTCCCGACAGCTCTCGGGGAGCCTTTTTCATGTCCGTAGCCCTGAAAAGAGGGAAGCGCTTTGTGAAATACATACAATCGAACTGGCGCGAATAAGGTGTGCTGATGTGAAAAGTCACGATATTTTATAAAACTTGCAATATTGTATTGACAAGTAATATTATACGACGTATAATATTATCAGAAACCAGATATTACAGTTCGCAAAATACTATATGGTTTCAGAAAGGAGCTACACTATGGGATTTTCTATAAACGCAGGTCTGCTGGACGCCATGGTGCTTTCCATCGTTCAGAATAATGACACCTACGGATATGAGATCACTCAGTATTTGCGTAAGGCTGTGGATATTTCCGAATCCACCCTCTACCCCGTGCTGAGACGATTGCAGAAGGGCGAAATGCTCGAGACCTATGACAAGGAATTTATGGGCAGGAACCGAAGGTATTACCGTATAACCACCAAGGGTAACGATTCCCTTGAGGAGTACAGAGAAGAGTGGCGCAGCCATAAGAAAAAAATCGACAGTATTTTATTGAATGAGGGAGCTGGATACAATGAACAAACTTGAATTCCTTACAAGGCTGAGAAATAACCTCGAAAGAGGCGGTCTGCCTTCAGATGATATCAATGATGCGCTTTCGTATTATGAGGAGGTATTCCTCGACGCAGGCTTCGGAAAGGAAGAGGAGACTGCCGCTTCCATGGGTTCTCCCGAGGACGTGGCTGTGAACATACTCCGTGAGAGCGGTATCCATGTGGGCGGAGCTCCCATTATGCCTCCCCAGAGGACAGGTGCTCCTCAGGGACAGCAGCAGGGACCCATGATGGGCGGATATGTTCCTCCTAAAAAGAAGGCTTCCGGCGGCACCATCGCTCTGGGCATAATACTTGGCATAGTTACATTCCCCATCTGGTTCCCCATCGTATGTGTGGTAGTTTCACTGTTATTCGCACTCATCGTCGTTCTCATCTCACTTGTTATCGCATTCTTCGCAGCAGCTATCGGACTTCTTTTCGGAGGTGTGGTAGCACTCACAGAGTTCCCCGCAGTAGGAATGATGTTCCTTGGCGCAGGACTCATACTCACAGGTATCGCAATACTGGTCTGCAAGCCTGCATTCAGCGCAGCTATCCCTGCTATCGGCAGAGGTATAAAGGGCTTTTGCGGCTGGATAGTTGGTCTTTTCAAAAAAGGAGGAAAAGAAAATGTCTGAAAACAACATCAATGTACAGGAGCAGCAGACTGCTCCTGCTAAGGAGAAAAAGGGAGGCGGAGCTCTCTGGGCAGCTGTTATCGCAATAGCTCTCGGACTTATCCTTCTCATCACAGGATATATTCTTTACATACACAGCGACAAGGACAAGTATTATAAAGTCAAGGACTACAATGAGGTCTTTGACGGCGCAAAGGTGACAGAGCTTGAGCTGAGTCTGGACTGGGGCGACCTCATTATCGAAAAGAGCAGCGACGATAGTATCCATGTGGACGCTACCGATGTTTCCGAGCACTTTGAGGCAAAGGTATCGGGAAGCAAGTTCACCATGGGCTACGATTCAAAGAAGGAACGTGCTATCCCCTTTGGACTTGTTTTACGCCCCATGAATTATAACCCGGTCGTTAAGCTCATGCTCCCCGATAATGAATATGACCGCTTTGTACTTGGCATGGGTGCAGGAGATGCCAAAATAAACTCTGTAAAATGTTCATTCCTGGACGTTGACTGCGGAGCAGGTGATGTGAACTTCAGCGGCATCGAATGCAGCAAGGTTGAGATAGACTGCGGCGCAGGCGACCTGAATATAACAGGAATAGACTGCTCAGGCATTATGGACATAGACGGCGGTGCAGGCGATATTACCATCAGGGACGCTGTTGCAGGCGGTATGGATCTCGATCAGGGCGTAGGAGACTTCGACTATACAGGCACCATGAACGGCAATGTTGATGCTGACGGCGGCGTGGGCGACATTACCTTCCGTCTTACAAATCCTGCTTCTGATTTCTACAAGGGAAGCGGAAAGTACAGTCTCACTATCGACAGCGGCGTAGGCTCTGAAAACGTTATCTATAACTCAGGACAGTGATGCTATGCTGGACCACAGGCTCATCAGAAAGGGCGACAGGCTCCGTCATCGTCTTTTCGGGACAGGCACCGTCACGGACACCCTTCCCTTAGGTGACGATACCGTCGTTACCATAGAATTTGACAGCGGCTCCACAAAAAAGCTGTGCGCCGTTATCTCGGCACTGGAATATGCTGAGGATACCAAGGAACAAAAGGATAAATAAAAAGCTCCCCGAATCGTCTTTCACGGTTCGGGGAGCTTCTGTTATTACAGTTTTTATATCATCAATGATAGTATGAGTCGATACCGAAGTATTCCTCAAGAGTGAGTCCGCTGTCATGGATAGGATAGGACATATCCGTGCCCACATAGCGGATGTGCCATGACTCGTACTTGTAGCCTGTGATGTCCTGCTTGCCCTGAGGATAGCGGAGGATAAATCCGTACTCATGGCAGTGGTTCTCAAGCCAGATAGCCTCGGGAGTTCCGATGAATGAGTCGTCTATCTGGTTTACGTCGATAGCCAGACCCGACTGGTGCTCGGAGTGACCGGGACGTGCGGAGTATGTATCAGCCGCAGCCTGTCCGTCGCGGGCAACGTAGTTGTTGTAGATCTGGTTCTGGTAGTCATATGAGCGGAAGCCCGATGAGAGCCAGATGTTCAGACCCTGTGCCGCTGCATCGCTCTGGAGCTTGTTGAACTGGCTCTGACAGGTGGGGTCAAGTCCGGGATTGAAGTCAGCAGGGAGACTGTAGCTCTTGTTGGCGATGAGCACGCCCTGGATATAGGTGAGACCGTCATTGCTGTACTGTGCGGGAGCAGATCCGTAGTTGTAGTCCTCGGGGGAGGGAGCATAGTCGCGGTTTGCAGGTGCTGCCTCCTGTGCGGTGCTTCCTGAATTTCCTGAGCCGCCTGCATTGCCTGAACTTCCGGAATTGCTCTGTCCGCTGCCGCCTGCTGCGGAGCCCTGGTCTGCTGAAGCAGCGGGTGTATCGGTATTTGCGGCAGCTTCAGTGGTGGTAGTCTCCTCAGACTCGCCCTCGGCAGTAGTGGTAACGGCAGTTGTTGCCTTTGCGGTTGTGGTAGTCTCGGGTGATTCTGTTGAAGCAGCTGTTGTCGCGGGAGTCAGGGGAGACTCGTCGCTCTTGCCCACTATGTCCTTGCCGCAGGCTGTACACGATAATACGGCTGCAAGTGCAGCTGCGATGATGATATTCCTTTTCATTTTTATTCTCCTTTTTTTCCTTAGAGGTGTTGCTTTCAATTAAGTAATCGTACTCAGAGGTGACAGTGTCACATGATGTCATATATTTTTTTATTTTAACGATTAAAATCCTTTATGTTAATATTATATCACCTTTTGTCGATGATTGCAACAGATATTTTGTTAATAAAAAAAGCCGCAGAAAGCGGCTTTTTCGGTCATATCAGTCAAAATAGTCTCCCACGGGAGCACTTGCGTTATACTCCTTGCGGACACGGAGTATTATAGCTCCGTCAGGCTGTTCCTCCTCGGAGTCTATCCTGTGGCGGGTGCGGCTTTTCTCAAGCTGAGCCTTGTAGCGTGTGACCTCGTCCCTGTTCATACGGAGCAGAGCTTCCCTGGGAAGACCTGTGCCGTCCTTCTGCTGAAACCTGAGTGTCTGCATAATGCAGGCTGATTGTATTCTTTTCATGTGTATCATCTCCGTTATTATTCAGCAATGCTGTGATATAATTATAGCATTTTTTCACGGATATTTTCAAAGCCATTTTTGCACAAAAACAGTGGGTGAAGTATTTGTACAAAAAGCTCAGTCCGTATTGAAAAGGCGAGTTTTATGTGGTATACTTTAGAAAAAGGAGGGGACAGGTATGGAATACACGATACTTCACGACAAACTCAGTACAGATGATTATATAAAGCTTTTCAGCTCCGCAGGCTGGGGCGAGCCCGACCGCGGACTGGTGGAGAAGTCACTGAAAAACAGCTACGTTACATTTTCCGTTACGGAGGGGGATAAGGTCATAGCAATGGCGAGACTTATCGGTGACGGCGGCATGGCGTTCTTCCTCAAGGACCTCATAGTTTCTCCCGAATATCAGGGAAAGGGCGTGGGCAGGGAGCTCATGTGCCATATCGAGGATTACATCCGCGGGGAGCTGGAGGAGGGCTGGGAGTGTCGTTTCCAGCTTATCAGTGCCAGGGATAAGGAGGAGTTTTACCGCAAGTGCGGCTATACCGCCCACCCTCATGAGCACAGCGGTCCGGGATTTACCAAGATGATACGGAGGGAGAAATAAATGGCTAAAGTCATAATGACCTGCGGCAGGATATGCTCGGGAAAGAGCACCTATGCGCAGAAACTGAAAAACGAGCTGGGAGCAGTCATTCTCTCCATAGACGAGCTCATGCTGGACATTCTCGGCAGCGATACGGGAGACCGCCACGATGAATACGTCCGCCGCACCGAGCAGTATCTGTATAAAAAGTCGGCGGAGATAGTCTCCGCAGGCACCGACGTTATCCTCGACTGGGGCTTCTGGACCCGTAAGGGCAGGGACTTCGCAAGGGAGTTCTATCGCTCACGGGGCATTGCAAACGAGATACACTTCATCTCCGTTGACGATGAGGAGTGGCAGCGCCGTGTGGACAAGCGCAATGCTGAGGTAGCCGCAGGCAGGAGCGACGCCTATTTCATTGACGAGGGGCTGGCTAAAAAGTTTGCCGGTATATTTGAAGTCCCCGATAGCAGCGAGATAGACCTTTATGTATAAAGATACGCCCCCGAGCGGTCACAGGAACACTCAGGGGCGTTTGATTTGCATTGTATGAACGGTCAGTCCACGAATTCCATGGTGAAAAGCTTTGACAGGATACTGCCTGCGTAGCTGTTCATGAGGGCTTTGTACTCCGATGCCTTTACATCGCCGCCTACGCCGAGTATATCGTATATGACATTGCCCTCGCGGAGCTTTCTTCTCAGCTCCTCAAAGCCGCTGCGGAGATAGAAGTCTCTGCGGCTGACGCGCTGGCTGTAATTCTCGGCGCTCTCGTCAAGCTCCTCAATGGCGAGGAACAGCCTGCGGTCCTTGTATATCTCCTGTGCGGACCTGAGTATGGCGCTGCCGATGCCTCTGCCTCTCAGTTCCTCTGAGACAGCAAGGTAGAACACATAGGAAAGGTCGCGGTAGTTGACGATATAGAGCATACCTGCCCACTGTCCGTCGCAGGTTATGCTCCAGAAGTCCACTCCTTTTTTCTTGGCTTTGAGAACCAGCATGAGGAATGGCGCCCTCTCGTCATCGGGGAAGGCTCTCATGTAGAGCTGCTTAATTTTGCGGAAATCGGGGGAATTTGGCTTGAGCTTGGTGAAGCTGAGTTTCATGGCGTTCCTCCTTTCAGCTTCTCTCGATGCAGTAGCACACCTCTCCCTCGGGGAGAATGCCCTGCTGTCGGAAGCGTTCAATGTTATCGGTTATATGCATTGCGGACTTTTCAAGCACCCGTCCCGATCTGGTATTCTCGGCGCGGTGATAGGCTTCAAGCCGCTGAAAATCAGTGCTTGCGAAGATGTGACCGATGACTGCGGATAGAGCCTCTCCCGCATAGCCCCTGCCCTGAAAGGCGGTGCCGATGCAGTATTCTATCTCGGCGGTGCGGAGCTCCTCATATACGCGGCAGAAGGCTATCTGACCGATGTTGCGTCCGCTTTCCTTTTCGATGACTGCCCAGCGGTAGAAGCTGTCGGAGGCGTAGCCGCTGATGTACTTGTTGAGAAGTCCCTCAGCCTCCTGCATGGTGGAGTACACGGGCTCGCCGTATTCGGTCTGAACGGCAGGGTCGGAAGCCCAGTTTTCCAGCATATCCCTGAGGTCGCCTGCTTCAAATCTGCGAAGCAGCAGACGGGGAGTATCAATGGTACGGGTGCCGCAGTGGTGCATGGTCATCTCTCCTCTGGTTTCGTTGCTTATATTATAGCATATACTGCTGATTTAGTCAATGAGATTATATGAACAAATCCGCTTTTCTTTCCGTCAAATAGCGTATTGACGGGCTTTATCAGCATTTGTGGTAGATACATATAATGCGAAAACCGTCTTTTTATCTACCAACTTTTCTACCAAAATCGCTCTTTTTCGTTCTCTTTTTCTCGCTATTTATTTTTCGACATTATATTTTATAATGTTGATGTTTGTGATTTGCCCGTAGCTGGGGGCATATCGCTTTTCTTTTTTCTACCGCCTGTCCTTTTCGGTGCAGGCTCATCTGTTGTTTTTGCTGTGGAATTCGTGCTTGCAGTTTTCTTGTCCGAGGTCTTTTTTGCCGCAGGCTTTTTACTTGCCGACTTCTTCCTCATTGACTTCTTCTCAGGCGCAGGCTCAACAGTTTCCGCAGGAGCTTTCGTCTGCTCTAATGATTCACCGTCAAGCACCCTTGCAATCGTCTCCGCAGAAACGACTTTAGCGTTATACTCCAAGTGACTATAAAGGTTCGCCGTGATTGTATAGTTGCTGTGTCCAAGCCACTCCTGAATCGCCTTCATCGGCACATCGTTCGCAAGAAGCAAACTGGCACAAGAATGTCTCAAATCATGGAAACGCAGATGACGGAGTCCTGCTTTGGTAATGACATAATGGAAACGAGATGTCACATACTCAGGAGCAATCAGTTTGCCGAAGCTGTCACGGCATACAAAGCCTTCAAACTCTTTGTCATACGATCTGCCGCTGATCTTCTTGAAGTGGGCTTCAAGCTCCTTCCTCTCCAACAGCATTCTTTCGATATGCGGAATCAGAGGGAGCGTTCTCCTTGTGGAATTGGTTTTCAGTCTGTTCTCCACATAGAGCTTTCTTTGACCGCTGCCGTCATAGTCGCTTACGACCTTACGCTGAATGGTGATCGTCTTATTGGTGAAGTCGATCGCATCCCATCGCAGTCCCAGCACCTCGCTTCTTCTCAACCCATAATAGGCTGCGATATGCACGATCAGTTCCAACTTATCGTCCTTGAAAACCTCAAACAATTTACTCAGCTCGTCCTTGTTATAGAATGTGGCTTCATAACGCTCGGCTCTCGGAACAACGAGTTTGTCCATCGGGTGTACTGGAATGTACTCCATTCTAACAGCATAAGCTAATGCGGAGTGAATTGCAAGGTAATACTGCTTTGCACAACTGCCCTTACAGCCCTCATCGAGCTTGTGATTGAGAAACTCCTGCACATGGGTATATCTGAGTGTGCCGAGTGTCAGATCGGGATAATGCTCATCGAGGTACTCTACAAAACGCTTATTTGCACTTCTGTATGAATTGAAAGTGGTTCGGGCAAGATTCTGTCTCACAGCCGCCAGCCATTGCTCGATATAAGCACTCAGCTTCAGCTTCGCTTCGGAAGTATCCGCATAAACTGCATACGGCTCACGCACCGCAGACTTTCTTGCCGACTTCGGCTTTTCGAGTTCACCTGATCTGTACTGTTCGTCAAACTCCGCCACGATCAGATCGACCGCTTCTTTCAGAGCCTTCTTCGTGCATTTCTCAGGCAGACCTGTTGTCACCCACTTACGCTTACGCTTTCCTGCGCTATCCTTGTAGTCAAAAACAACATACTGTTTTCCGTTTTTGGCGGAAGTGATGAATGTATAAGGCAGACTTGCTTTCACTTTTTTATCCTCCTTCGATTTGAAAGCGGTAGAAGTCTGCTGTTGACTCTTTGATTATAGCGCAGAACCAAATATAATGCAAGACTTTATGACCGCAGTTCTCTATTTTCGGCGCTGTGACCGGATTTTAACCCTTGTTTTTGTGCGCAATGAGCGCGTCGATCACATCTTCTTTCAGTACCCTGATGTGCCGACCGCAATGCTCGATCTTTTGAAGCTCGCCCCTTTGTATCATACCATAGACACGGGTAGGCTTGAGCTTCATGATTTCGCAGACCTGCTTGACGGTCAGCACAGGCGGATACTTCCTGTAATTGCTTTTCAGCGTTTTCTTTGTCGGATCACTCGCCATAAAAAAACCTCCTCTCAGGAGAAAAAGAAAACATAATAGCGTTGATGTTTCATATTCAGTTTTCAAGTTGCTCTTTGCCGACCGCAGAGGTCAGCGTACATCGTCTGTCGGTTATTTTTATGCCCAAAAGAATGATGTACTGTTGGCAGCTCCCCCTCGATCTGAGGAGAAGCTCCCGACAGCATATCGCTGTCTCTATGAAAATAGGAGAAATGGAACAGGCATCGTCAGAGATGTTTTAGGCAGCACCCGTCCACGCAGGACGGGTACTCCCGACAGCATCTCTGCTGTCTTGTGAAAGGAGCGTAACAACACCTGGAAATGGTGGGACGGCAAGGGAAAATGGAAAAAGCCTTTGCCGTCCCTTGTCACGGAGGATAGAATATGTCAGAGAGTGATTCGCCCCCCTCAAACCGATAAGCGGTACGACCCCCTCTACATATCAACCGAGGATTTTGGAAAAACGGGAAGGTTTTTCCCGAATTTCTTGCTTCAAAAAAGAAAAATCGGCAATTTGCACAAATCAACCTATTCGTTTTCGTGCATGATGATATACTCTTTGATCTTCTGCTTGGCGATCCTGATGCGGTATCGTATCTTGTCGATCGACAGACCGTATTTTGAAGCGAGGTACGGCATCGTGACCTTATCATCGCTCAGAAAATAGTCTTGTATCAGTGCATAGCCCTCTGGATAATCGGTTTTCAGCAGGCTCAGTGCTTCGGAGAGGTATTCAAGCCGTTTCCTGTGCCTGGTCTGCTCCCGTTCTTCCTCCTCGCTTATGGGGAGACTTGCAGGATCGGGATTTGAAGCGAGAACATCATC
>Ga0116174_10000206_pt1 | contig 59377 bp, 47 predicted proteins | sample AD_UKC087_MetaG_FD_89801 | JGI IMG/M metagenome (GOLD analysis project Ga0116174, IMG submission 89801) | Active sludge microbial communities of municipal wastewater-treating anaerobic digesters from USA - AD_UKC087_MetaG | ecosystem: Engineered > Bioreactor > Anaerobic > Digestate | place: USA...
TCAGTGTCCACGATGCAGATTCACTGTCTGCAAATTGGGATTTTCTCAATAACAGTTACCTGCGCTTCATTTATTGCAGGGTGGGTGCATTTTTACTGTCTACTTTTTGGGGGACAATTTATCTTGAGCTTACTGTCTGCAAGGTGACATCATTTGCGGATATAGATACTGAAAGCAGCTTTTTCTTCATCGGAAGGACCGATGAGGAGCTGTCACTTGTGTGTCTGACGGAGGATACTCCGGAAAACACCGTTGAGAGAGAGGACGGCTGGAGAGGCTTCCGCATACAGGGTGTGCTGGATTTTTCTCTTATCGGCATACTCTCAAAGATCTCGGCAGTGCTTGCCGGGAACAAGATAGGTATATTCGCTGTCTCGACTTATAATACGGACTATATCCTCGTCAAGGAGGAGAACTTCAGCAGAGCACTGGAGGTTCTCGGAAGCGCAGGGTACGAGATAGTATAATGCAATAACGGGTGCAGCTGTATGCTGCGGAAAAGAGGTTTGTTATGAAAGGTGTGAAAGGATTTGCGGCAGCTGCGGCGGCTGCGGTCATGATCGTCACTGCTTGTCCTGCGGTGCAGTCTTATGCGGTGGTGTCCGCCGACTACGCTGACAGCTTCGGCGAGGTCATAAGCGGCGGCGACTATACGATCATGGTGCGTCTCAGCGGCAAGTACATAACGGCTGCAAGCGACGGCAATGTCCACCAGTGGGAAAAGCTGGGGGACAATTCTCAGGTCTGGCATATCGAGAGTGCAGGGAACGGAAAATGCTGCATACTCTCGGGTAATGACAGAAGTCTTGCCCTGACCGTAGAAAACGGGGACTCCACCAACGGAAACAACATTTATCTCTCGGAATACAAGGACACAGCGGCTCAGCACTTTATCCTCCACAGGACCGATGACGCCTACTATATCACTGGCGAGTGCTCTGGAAATGCTGCCCTTGACGTATACGACATCAGCCACGACAACGGCGCCAATATTGACCAGTGGGACTACTGGGCAGGCGAGGGACAGAAGTTCTATATCCGTCCCGTTGGCGGCGACTACAGCTTTATACGCGGCGATCTTAACTTTGACGGCTACGTTGACATCTTCGACAGGACTATCATGCAGAATGGCGTCATAGCAGGCTTTGACGATACTATGGCTGCCATAGCCGATATGGACGGCAGCGGCAGTGTCAATACTGCCGATCTGGTGCTTCTTTCGCAGTTCCTGCTGGGCAATGCTGCGGACATACAGACCTACAGCACCATATCCACGGAAAAGCCGGATGTTGCTTATCTCTTTGCCTACTTCCTCGGAAATGCTCCCGAGCAGGAGAGGCTATCCTATGCGGTGAGCACCGACGGATACAACTTCAAGGCGCTCAACGGCGGCAGGGCTGTATGGCAATCAAGCGTTGGTACCGAGTGCCTCCGCGACCCCTATATCTTCAAGGGCGAGGACGGTCTGTACTATCTGCTTGCTACGGATATGAAGTCCTCACTGGGCTGGAACAGCAACAGAAATCTGCTCAGCGCAAAGTCAACCGATCTGGTACACTGGTTTGACGAGACCAGCATTGAGATAGCGAACAAGTATCCCCTCATGCAGGGCGCTGACCGCGCATGGGCTCCCCAGGCTATATACGATCCCGAAAAAGAGTCCTACATGATATACTTCGCGGCAAGAGTTCCGAACCGCGACAGCAGGACAATAATGTACTACGCCTACAGCAAGGACATGAAGAAGCTTGACACCGAGCCTCAGCTCCTCTTTGCTCCCAAGAACGGCAATGACGCCATTGACTCTGATATAATCAATGTGGGCGGAAAGTACTATATGTACTACAAAAAACGAGACCAACAAGCGCATTTACCTTGCAACTGCCGACCACGCCAGCGGTCCATATACCGAGATAAAACAGGTCTCAGAGGGCGGTCTGGGTGTTGAGGGTCCCAACATCTATAAGCTCATAGGTCAGGACAAGTGGCTCATGATGTCCGACGCATACGGCGACGGCTATTACGTTATGCAGGAGACCACCGACCTTACCAATTTCACCACCGTCAGCAAGGGCAATTACAGCTTCAACTTCACGCCCCGTCACGGCTACGTTATACCCATTAACGCGGACCAGTACACGGCGCTGATTAACGCCTATCCCTCCGCAGGTCTGACCACGCTGAACACAGGCTTCAAATCCCTGAATGTAAATGTGGGGCTGGGGGAGAATATGTCCGAAGTTCCAAAGCTCCTCACAGCGGAGTACTCCGACGGAGGAACCTGCGATATGAGCTTTGACTGGGCAGGATTGTCCTATATGGTGGACACCTCTCAGCCGGGAGTTTATCAGGCTCAGGCAAAGGTGAAGTCCAGCTCGGAGCTTTACACCAATCCCTTCATAAATGAAAGAGCCGACCCCTACATCGTGGATGGCGAGGATGGCTATTACTACTTCACAGCCTCTTATCCTGCCTACGGAAGCGTTGACAAGGGCTATGACCGCATTATTCTCAGGCGCAGCAATACCGTTGGCGGACTTGCCTCTGCAGAGGAAAAGACCATCTGGAAGGCTCATTCAAGCGGCATACTCTCCAAGCATATATGGGCTCCCGAAATGCACAGGATAGGCGGAGCCTGGTATATGTTTTTTGCAGCAGGCGCCAGCGACAACATCTGGGCGATACGTCCCTATGTGCTCAAGTGCGACGGCGACCCCTATAACGGAAACTGGACGGAGTGCGGTCAGATGCAGGCTTCCTCCGGCGACACGGAGTCCTTCAGGAACTTCTCTCTGGATATGACCTACTTTGAGAATAACGGCAGGCACTATGTGATATGGGCTGAAATAAAGGGCGACTCCTCACTGTTTATGGCGGAGATAAATCCCTCAGAGCCCTGGAAGCTCATCTCAAAGCCAATTATGCTCACCAAGCCAGAGTATAACTGGGAGCTGGTAAACAATCGTGTTAACGAGGGCGCAGCGGTCCTCAAGACCGATAATAAGGTCTATGTGTTCTTCTCGGCTTCGGGCACAGGCTCGGAGTACTGCGTGGGAAGAATGGAAGCGGATATAAATGCTGACCTTATGAACATAAACAGCTGGAAGAAGCTGAGCTATCCCGTGCTCCAGACCGCTGACCTCGGCGGACAGTCGGGTCCGGGACACAACTGCTTCGTAAAGGACGAGATAGGAAATCTGCTCATAGTTTACCACTCTCGTCCCTCATCGCACTCGGATCAGAAGTGCGGCACCTACAACAAGGATCCCCTTTACGATCCGTGCAGACATACCCGCATAAAGCGTGTGGCATTTGACGGAAACGGTGATCCCGTTATCAACCTCAGCGATGAGGCGGAGCTTGCTCCACAGAATAAAAACGTCACGGTAAATATCGTAGTGGGATAAAAAAAGACCTGCTTCACATCAGTGTGGAGCAGGTCCGTTTTTATTGTGTTATAAGCATTTTCCTCAGGAGAATTATGTCATAGATGTTTATTTCAGTGTCCTGACAGAGGTCGGCTGCCTCCCAGTCGGCAAGGTCACCGTTGCCAAGGAGGAACTGCTGTACCGTTACAAGATCGGAAACATTCACAGCTCCGTCATTGTTGGCGTCGCCCATGAGCTTTGACGGAGCAGGCTCCGTAGTAGTTGCAGAAGCCTTTGTGACATACTTTTCTTTCAGTGCAAGGAGGCTCTGATGAAGCTCATTGTCTTTCATTTTATAGGTCTTTCTGTCATAGTGAAGATCTGTAACGTCCCACATTACAGGGCAGATACCGCCTCTTGAAAGAGCCGCCTCGCAGACAGAGGTGAGATAGCGGCGGACAGACTCAGGATCCTTGTTGTCCTTGGTAGCGCCGTACTCGCCGATGATAACGGGTATACCCTTGTCAACAAAGGTGGTCTTGACGAGGTCCATCTGCTGCTTCAGCTCTGCAAGCTCAGCGTCGCTGCCCCAGGTATAGGCTGATTTGCCCCAGTCAGCGTCCTCGGTGAGGATAGTGAAGGTTGAGGGGGTGTAGTAATGCACCGATACAGCGCAGCGTCCTGCGGGATCGGTGGGCATTTTGAACAGGGGATCGCAGGTCAGGTCGATCGAGGTGTTGTAGCCGGAGATGAGCAGATGACGCTTAGCATTATTGCCGCCCGAATTTCTGACGATGTCAACGAAACTCTGGTTCACCTCGTTCACATAGCCGAAGCTTTCAGCCTTGCCGTTGGTGCTTCCGCTCCACTGGTTCCACACATCGTTCCAGCCAAGCTCCTCGTTCTGGGACTCGAAAATAAGCTTGTCGCCGTAGTCCTTGAACTCGCTGCTTACCTGAGTCCAGATAGCGTTGTACTTTTTCATGACATTGTCGTGATCGGTGGGGAGCTTTTCAAGCCAGCCGCCGTCCCAGTGCAGGTTCACGATAACGTAGAGGTCGGCGTTCAGCGCCCAATCTGTGACCTGTTTTACCCTCGCCATGTATTTGTCTGAGATAGTGTAGCTGCCGTCCTTTGACATCATATTGGACCATGCAACGGGGATACGCAGTGAGTCAAAGCCCTCTGCGGCATATCCCTTGATGAGGTCCTCGGTAACAGTGGGGCTTCCCCACGCAGTTTCGTAGGCATTAGGTGTGCCGTCGCCCCACTGTTCTATCCAGTCACCCGAGGACTCAAAGGTATTTCCAAGATTGATACCTATTCCCATGTCATTGACTATCTCCATGGTCGTCATGTCGCACATAGGCTGTGCAGCCCTTGTGTCTGCCGCCGAATAGCTCCCGAGAAGAGAAGCGGCCATGACAGCAGAGAGAGGTGCAAATAATTTTTCTGAGCATAATAATTCCTCCATTTTTAATATCCCTGTAAACGAACGTAGTTACCCAAGAACATTATAGCACTTCCAGCACGAAAATGCAACACAATTTTAATATTTTTCTTATGAATTAAGTATAAAAATTGCCATATACATGAAACCACGCTCATAATCTGCACCCTTGGTGTATAAAAATATGGTGCAGCAGGTGCTGCACCATAAATTCAGTCTTCAAAATCATTTATAAGTCCCAGGAGCTTTTTCTGTATTTCCAGTGCATCGTTGGCAGTAAGACCGTTCCTGCCGCCTTCAACGTCGCCGTTTATACGTCCCTGAGCTGTAAGATGGTGAAGATCAGAGCCGTTATCGCCGTATTTATCCGGATTTGACAGCGCCTGCATTATGAGTATTGCATCTGCCAGCTCAACTATGCCATCGCAGTTGGTATCTCCGCGGAGCTCCGAGGACTGCGGGGAGGCTGAAACCACCTCAAGCAGGTTGGCTATATCCACCATTGAGCTGATACCCTCGGGAGCTGTCACCTTTACGGAGTATTTGCCTACGCTTGTGCTGTGTGGAGCGTCCTTGGTATATTTCTGAGCGGTGGCGCCTTCAATGGGCTCGCCGTCATGATACCACTGGAAACTGAGGTCGCTGCGGCCTGTCATCACATAGAGAAATAAGCTGTCGGAGTTCTTTATACGCAGATCGTGGTATGCTGTGTAAGTCGTTATGGCTGCGGGGATATCCACGTTCTTTGCTGTCATATCTCCCAGCACCTTCCAGTCGTTGGCGCTGTCCTGAAGGAAAAGTCGGACAGAGTCGACAGGAGTGCCGGGCTTTAGTCCCATGACCTCAAATGGCACCTTGAACTCCACCATGCCGTCATTCCACTTGCACTGGCAGCCTGCATAGGAGTCATGATTGAAGTAGATAAATCCGTTATCGGCGTAATAGAGCCAGTAGCGCTCACCGCCGCTGTAGACCTCAAGATTGTACACGGGAGCAGTTGCTGCATCGGACATCTTTCCCATAACGTATATAGCGTTATCATCGGCTTTCAGAGACATGGACTGCTCCTCGGCGGACTTTATTATATCCTCATCCTTCCACTCGCGTGGATTGGACATGGTGCCGTCGGCTACGGTCACACCGTCAAGGGTAACAGGAGCAACACCGCTCTGAATTCCCAGTATAATGTTCTTCTGGTACATATCGTTATTTGTGCCGTGCTTGTCGGACTTTTCGATCTTTACGGTACCCATGCGGTTTGCACCAAGCTGAGGGTCCCACACGCCCTCGTTGGCAAATCTGATACCGTATTTAGGGTACAGAGGGGGAGTGCAGTAAAAGTTGGTACCGGTTTGGACCTGTGGAGTTATTCTCAGGTAGATGTTCCAATCGCCTGTTGCTATATTGTCGGGGAGCTTTATGGAGATATCGTTGTCGATATTCCTTTCCGTATCCCAATCCTTATCATCTTTGAACCTGACGTTGGTACTGTATATCACGCCGTCCTTTTCAAGAAGAACTGACTGCGTCGTGGGGAAGACCACCTCGCCAAAGCCTGTGTTTTCAAGTGAGAAGTTCATTCTCAGGTCGCCGCCCTGAACGGTTCTGGCAGTATTCTCAGCCTTTCTGACCACAAAGCGGTAGCCAAGGTGGTCTCGAATGAACTGAAAGACGGTCTGTCCGTAGTATGCGGAGTTATCCACGCCCTCTACATCATACTCCTTGCCGAAGGTGTAGTCCTTGTAAAGCTGGAAGATATTGCTGTTTATGTAGCTGAGACGGGTCTTGTACATCTCGGGGATGGCGTTTTCGGGGAGGTAGGTGTCAAACTGCTTGGCGTAGTCGATATTTCCCGAGAATTCACCGCCGAAGTAGGTGTGGTGAGTGACGCGGCTTAGCCATTCGGTCTCGGTCTCGCGGTCTGCGTAGGTGCCAAGGTCACTGTCGCTGCCCATATAGCCGTCATCGTAAAGTCCCACGCGGTCCAGGTCGAGTATGCAGGGAAAAGGATCAACAACTTCATCTCTGCCGGAGAAGTCATACTTTTTGTAGTATCGTTCATCTGCCAGGTCGGCGCGGTTTATTCCCATCAGTTGCGCGAAAGTATCGGGAGTTCTCACGGTTACGGGAACAGGCGCGGGAACTGCATTGAGCATGGCTTCCAGCAGCTTTACCTTGTAGTCAACGGTGGTGTATTTGCCGCCGTGCTGTTCGCCCCATTTTCCTACGAAACCGCTCTCTACATAGGCGAGAATGTCCGCATTGTCAGAGAGTATCTTGCTGTCCTTTATCTGCTTTATGTGGGCGAGAACCTGATTGAAGGTGGCGGGCTCGGGATTTTCCTTTCCGTTGGCGTCATATCGGAAGCGCACAGCGATCATACAGCCGTTTTTGCGGCAGTTGTCAAAGGTCTGACGCCATGAATCAAAGAAAGTCTCGTCCAGATCGTAGTCCTTGCCCTCGGTGTAATTCCCGTTTTCGTCAGTGGTGCCGTTCATTCCCGAGGAGAAGGCGCCGATGTCGATGAAAAACAGCACAATACTTCCCGTGGGACTGTAAACAGGGGTACTGCCCGGCTTGCATACCGCCCACACCGTATTGGTGTAGCCTGCGCCGGGATTTTGTATAGTTTCCACGGACTCGGTGTAGTTTATGCCGCTGTCTGCCATTTCATCCTCAGCTGCTGCGGCTGGTATCAAAGGCATTGCAGAGAGGAGAAGTGAAGCGGTGAGCAGTGATGAGATGAGTTTTTTCATAGTGTTTTCCTTTCTGTTAAATAATGGGCGCTTCCACCGCGTGAAAGCGCCATGTTATTATAGATTTACATATTCGGGAGAGATCTTCAGCTCGCCTGCTGCGATACGCTCCCTGAGCTTTTCGATTGGAACGGGTTTGCTGAAAAGATAACCCTGTGCGCGGTCACAGCCTATTGTCTCAAGGAAGGCGAACTGCTCGGCAGTCTCAACGCCCTCGGTCAGGGACAGCATATGGAGCTGCTTTGTAAGACTAACTATATTCTCAAGAATAGGACGGGTCTTTTCGTCGTCCTTGAAGCCCGAAAGGAACTTCATGTCTATCTTTAGAACGTCGAACTGGTAGTCCTTGAGTACATTCAGCGATGAATAGCCGCTTCCGAAGTCGTCCAGCCATACTTTGTAGCCGAAGCTGCGCAGGCTCTTTATGGCGCTGGGGAGGAAGTCCTGCTGATCGGTGAGGGCGCTCTCGGTTATCTCGATGTCGATGTAATTCTTTGGAACGCCGTATTTCTCCACGGTCTCGCAGAGGTATCCCACTATATCGCACAGCTCGAAGTCAAGGCGCGAGAAATTGAGGGATACGGGTGCGAAGGGCTTCTTGTTGTCGGAAGCGTCGCGGTAGTCCTTGCATACGGCTTCGATGATGTATTTGTCCAGCTTGTATATCTGGCGGTACTCCTCCAGTATCTCGATGAATGCCCCGGGGGAAAGGAGACCGTAGTTGGGGTCCTCCCACCTTGCCAGTGCCTCAAGGCCGCAGATACAGCCGTTTTGGGTGGAGACTACAGGCTGATAATATACCTTGATATAGCCGTTGGCAATAGCATTGTCGATGTTGTTGACGATGTAGTGCTTGAGCTGGAACTTGTCCTCCAGTGACTTGTCGTAAATACGCAATGTCCTGTCATAGTGCTTCTTTATGCTGTTGCAGGCAAATCTTGCGCGGTCACAGGCAAGGCTTACGTCCGCCTCGTCACCCACAGGCTTGTAGGCACCGCATTTCAGCTCAAGGTGCACCTCACGCTGCAGCCGCTTTATCTCGCCCGAAAGCTGACCGATGATATTCTTTGCGCCGTCTATGCGGGTGAGGACTACGAAATGGTCATCGGAAAAACGCGACACAAGTGAGCCCTTGAAGGAGTCCTCTATCATGTGCGCCGCCTTTATGAGTAGCTCATTTCCCTCGTGGAAGCCATACTTCTCGTTGTAGGACTTGAAGTTTTCTATATCGAAGAAGAGGAATATGGCGTTTTCCCTGTCGGTAGTGACATAGGTCAGCACCTTTTCCGCCTCGTTCCTGAAATAGACCATATTATGTATCCCCGTAAGCTCGTCCTCAACGGATATTTTGGAGAGGTGGGTGTTTACCTTTTCAAGATTCTCGTCCTTCAGCGCCTGAACACGGGTATTGTTATAGTTTGCTATGCATACCATCATGGTGGATATCCACATGATGAAGAAGTTTATCTGTGTGGCGACAGTAGCGCCGACTTCACCTGTATTCACAGCCACCATCTCATTCATTCTGTAGTAGAAGTATACATAGGAGACTGAGGCGAGAACAAAGGCTATATAGGGCTTCCAGGTCAGCAGGCACAGCGAGAAGAGCTCCATTGTGAGAAAGGTGAGTATCTGCTCGCCCTTGGAATAGTCATTCAGTGATATCTTTATACCGAAGTATATGCAGACAAGAGTGAATACCCATTTAACTACCGTGCATAGGTATCTGTTGTCCTTTTTCCCCCTCATGAAACGGACGGCAAATAAAAGCATAATCATTCCCGTAAATGTGAGAATGAAGTAGTTTATGTAGTATTTCTCTAAATAGTGCATCATGTTGCTCTGGAGGTTGTCACGGAAGATAGTTACCGTCATGCGGATTATCATCCATACCTCAAGAACGATGACAACAATGGACATATATATACTTGCGCGCATATTCGTAATGTAGAAATAGTCGCGGACATACTTGCTCTGTTTCTCAAATCCGAGTCCATTCAGTATTGCTCTCATATTAACGCCCCCTGGTGAAAAAAATGAAACATTTTTCAATTTATTATAACATATTGACGATAAACTGTCAATAGAAACAGTGAAATATGTGAGATTTCAACATAGAGTCAAAAACTGTCAGTAAATTACAGTGTGTCATATTTTATTGTTATATCATTATAATTGCCCCCCTGACAGTCATGCTCTCTTGCTTTTTTTAATCATTAATGTTATAATATTATCTGAAATAACAAAAAGGAGGGAGTCCATGAAAAGGTCGTTGCTGAAAAAAACAGCACTTGCTGTCCGCGAGAGGCTGGATATGTTCCTGGGCAGTCAGGCGGAGAGCCTGTGCTTCGAGGCGTTCTTCCGCAGTGCGGCAGGGCTGTATATGGCTGAAAACAGCTTTATCTCACAAGATGACCTGTTCAGTCTCAGTGGGCTTCTTCCTCATATGTTCCCGTCCTTCGGCAGAAATGAGGAGAGAGTAAGGGAAGCTTCCGTACAGGGGGCTGCCGTTCTAGGAGAGCTGCCCTCAGAGGTGTGGAGGAGCGGCGTACAGATAGTGGGGCAGCTCTATCAGTATTTCATAAGCGGAGAGCGTGACAGTGTTTCACAGGGAATGAAGAAGAACTCAAAGGTGTCGGCGGAGTGTCTGCCTGCTGCAACACAGATATTCACTCCCGACTGGATAGCCCGCTATCTTACGGAGAATACTCTGGGACGTGTATTTGCAGGGAGCTGCGGATATGATACCTCTGGCCTGAGCTATTACGTGGAGCGTGATATTACGGTCCGCAGGCGCTCTCCTGAGGAGATAACTATCCTTGACCCCCTGTGTGGGAAGCGGCAATATTCTTGTGTGCGCTTTTGATATGTTTATGGAGCTTTACCGCTCTCTTGGCTATGACGGCAGCACTGCGGCGCGAACTATCCTCGCCTGTAATCTTTATGGACTTGATATAGACAGCCGCGTTTGCAGGATAGCACGTTTTTCCCTTATCATCAAGGCTGCGGAGCAGGACAGGGAACTGCTCTTCGGTGGTATTTCGCCCCATGTCTATGATATGAGCGAGCCCGGTTTGACGGAGCAGCTCCGCGGAAGTGACGTTTTCGGAAGTCTCATAAGACCTGAGAACGCAGACAGCCAACTGCACGGAAAGGCGAATGAGGTCTGTGAGCTGCTGTCGCGTAAATACAGCTGTGTGGTAACAAATCCGCCTTATCTGTCAAGTGCCCGTATGAACAAGGAGCTTCTTGCTTTCCTTAAAAAGGAGTACAGCGGCTTCTCCGCTGACCTTTTTGCGGCATTCATAGTACGCTGCTGTCAGCTTACGGAGAAGGATGGCTACACAGGCTTCCTTACGCCCTATGTGTGGATGTTCATCAAGAGCTATGAAAAGCTGAGAAGAATGATGTTTACAGAGAAAACGCCCGAGACTCTTGTTCAGCTGGAGTATTCCGCATTCGGCGAGGCTACGGTGCCTGTCTGCGGCTTTACTCTGCGGAACACTCATACCGATGCAAAAGGCGTTTACTTCCGTCTCACCGACTTCAAGGGAGGACTTGAGGTGCAGCGTGAGAGGTTCCTGGAGGCTGTACGTAACAGAAACTGCGGCTATGTCTATGAGACAGCAGCAGCGGACTTCGGCAAGCTGCCCGAGGCACCTGCGGCGTACTGGGTCAGCGGCAGAGTGAGGGAGCTCTATGAAAAATATCCATCTCTGGGAAGCATTTCTGCTCCCAGAAAGGGCAATTCTACCTCTGATAACGACAGGTTTCTGCGTTTCTGGTACGAGGTAGGCTTCAACAGGATAAATACTGACTGCATTGCCATTGACAGGGCTGAGACCCTGGAAAAGCGCTGGTTTCCATACAATAAGGGCGGAGGCTTCCGAAAATGGTACGGCTTCAATGAATACATAATCGACTGGTATGACGATGGGGCGGCAATAAGGTCGATACCTACGGCTGTCATCGCCAATTATCAGTATTTCATGCGGGAGGGACTGACCTGGTCCACTCTCACAAGCGGCAAGTTCAGCATAAGGCAGTTCGGCAGGGGCTACATCTTCGATAACGGTGGCTGCTGCATATTTGAACTGGGTTACCGAAAAAAATTCATCTGCGGACTGCTCAATTCCAAGGTCTTTGCCTACATCTTCGGGCAGCTTAATCCCACTCTCAACTTTCAGTCGGGAGAGGTGGCAAAGTTTCCGGTGATATGCGAAACTTCTGCAGAAACGGACAGGCTTGTGGAGGAGTGTGTGGAAATATCAAAGGCAGAGTACGATTCATTCGAGACCAGCCGCGATTTCAGGCGGCATCCACTGATATAGGAGGGATATGATGTCCGATAACCGAAAGCTCAACGTGAAACGGATCGCTTCTGCGGTACTTATTGCCGCAGCTGCCATCTGCTGCGCAGTTCTTGTGATAAAACTGAAAAAGGGCTCTCAGGCAGTAGGAAAGCTCAGCGCTGTTACCACTGAAGAGGAGACTACCGCTGCTGCTGAGACAGCGGCAGAGACTGTTCCTGTAACAACTGCGGAGCCCACTACCGAACCTCCCGATGATGTAACGGTGCGTATAGGGGAGATGTCTCTCCATGAAAAGGTCTGTCAGCTCTTTGTGGTAACTCCCGAAAGTCTTACAAACGGTGAAAATTATTCCGTGGCAGGGGAGATGACAAAGGCTGCCCTGAAGGACTATCCTGTGGGCGGACTGGTCTATTTTGCAAAGAATATAGACTCCGCGGAGGCTATCTCACAGATGATAGCAAATACAAAGCAGTATGCCGCGGAGCAGGGAATGGTACCCCTTTTCTACTCCGTTGACGAGGAGGGCGGCACTGTTGCAAGGTGCGCGGAAAAGGCGGGCACCAACTGGTTTTCCTCCATGTATTACTACAAGGAAAGCGGAAAGGATACTGCCTTTGCCAATGCCGAGACCATAGGCTCCGATATTGCGGGACTGGGCTTTGATCTGGACTTCGCTCCTGTCGCGGACACCTGGTCCAATCCCTACAACACTGTAATCGGAAGCCGTGCATACAGTGATGATTTTCACCAGTCCGCAGATCTGGTGGCTTCGGCGGTGGAGGGCTTTCACAGCGGCGGTGTTTACTGTACTCTCAAGCATTTCCCGGGACACGGCGACACCGCAGGGGACTCCCATTATGGAGCGGTCTACACCGACAAGACCATTGCAGAGCTCACACAGGGGGAGTATCTCGCCTTTGAAAGCGGCATAGCCTCCGGCGCAGACATGGTAATGGTGGGACATATAACCATGAACGGCGTGGACGGACTTCCCGCCACACTCTCCCATACTATGATAACGGACGAGCTTCGCGGCAGGCTGGGCTTTGAGGGTGTGGTCATCACAGACTCCCTCTCAATGGGGGCGGTTGCAGATGTGTACGGCAGCGGCGAGCTTGCGGTGAAGGTCATTGAGGCAGGCGGCGATATGCTGCTCATGCCCCGTGACCTTGGCGAGGCAGTCAGGGGAGTTGAGGCTGCTGTCAGCGAGGGGCGTATCACCGAGGAGCGCATTGAGGAAAGCCTTGACAGGATACTGCGCCTGAAATCGGAAAGATCGGATATAAAAAAGGGCGGAATATAAGCGTCATGCTATCAAGTTAATAACATAAATCAAAATTTAGCGCAAGCGCTAATAGTAATTAGTGCATAGTGGTTAGTGATTAGTTAATGTGTTCGCTGCGCTCACATTATTTAAATAATGTCGCCGAAGGCGACACCACAACTTTCAACTCTAAACTCTCAACTCTAAACTTAAATCATAATTTTGCTCCGCAAAATTATGATTTATAATAGCAAACGAAAATGCCCCGAAGCGTTTTACAGCGCTTCGGGGCAAAACTTATGTATGGTTATATATCTTCATCGGAGTCTCTTTCAAGCTCCACGGTCTTCCTGCGCCAGTCATTTGCTGCAAGCTCATAGGCGGTGTTGAAGTAACGCTCCGATTCGTTCATATCGCCCATGCGCTTCATGCATCGTGCTTTATCAAGGGCAATGCCGAAAGCTATGGACTTCACGTTGTCGTACTTTTTCAGTAGCTTCATGGCGTTTTCGTACTGTCCGTGTACCATGAGGGACTCGAAGTAGGCAGTGTCTATGAAGTAGTCCACTCATTCATTCTTCCCGCGCATTCGCGAAAAGTACTTCTCGCCGTGCCTGAGCCAGTATTCCGTGTTTTCGATGTCTTTTCTTGCAGAGCTGAGCTGTATCAGAAGGACATGGTACATTATCATATTCTGCTGAGCATTGATGTCAGCCGGATTTTCTGCTGCTTTCTTCATGTACTCCATATCAGTGAGCTTCAGCTTCTCCTCGGCATCATCATAGCGGTGAAGTGATAGATAGGCTTCTCCGAGAAACATGGCGTACTGTGAGATAAAGAGCTTATTGTTCTCTTTATCCTCAAGACAGACACTGAGCTGCTCCTCCATTTCATTGATGAGAGGTTCAGCGTAGCCTTCCTCGGCAATACGCAGCACAAGACTTCGGAAGGTCCTGTACTTCCTGTTCAGGCGGGGAGCTATAAACAGTGCGATGATGATATTTACGATAACAGAGGCGATTGCGGCGAAAACAAGACGAAACGGCACCGAGCCGGAGGTCTTGCTGCCTGCAAGGGCAGTAACGGCGTCAACGCCTGTTATCAGTCCGAATATTACAACAAACACCAGTGCCCAGCGCTTTAGGAGCCTTATGAAAAAGGCGGCGGGACTTGCTTTTGAAGTGTTATCCATAGCGTATCACGCTTCATTTTTTATGAAGCCCTTTCTTAGTATGGGTATGAGTATACCTCCCACAGAGTTTCCGAGAGTCATTATCAGCAGCCAAAGCAGTGCCTTGCCGCTCCATGCTTCCGCCAGCGTGAAGTAGAACATATTGGCAACGCAGTGCTCAAATCCGCTGAGTATAAAGACCACAACGGGCAGAAACACCGCAAGTATCTTACCTACGCTGTTGCTGATGATTTTGTAGCCGTCAGCGGCAATGAACATGAGCAGTCCGCAGAATATTGCAAGTATGAATACGCTCAGAGGAGCGTCGCTGAGCTTTGTGTCACACATTGCAGATGCCTTTTCCGAGATGCAGCAGATACGTGTGTTCAGCACCAGAAATGCGGAAAGTGCAGTGCCTGCGAGGTTGCCCAGCCATATTACTGCAAGGGCGAGAATGTAAGACGGCTTATTTTCAACAGCGTATCCAACCTTGCCCGTGAACAGATTGAAGCCGAAGCTGAGTATAACGAAGAGTCCGGTACCGAACAGGAAGGCTCCAAGGTATCTGTTGTCACAGGAGAGATAAGCTATGCCGCCTATGGCGATAGCGATACCTGTTGCAAATGCTCTGAGGAATGTATCGAGGATTTTTTTCATTGACAGACTTCTTTCATGATATAATATTCGGTTAGATTATCCTAACCGCAACTATTCCATTATATCATGAAGGCGGGGCTTTGTCAAAGCTTGTGTGCATTGTAAAGGCTCCGAAGGTCTCGGAGCCTTTGGTTTTCAGATCATTCCGACATAAGATCTATAAGTATCTTTCTCAGTGAGATCAGGTCGAAAACGTCTTCTGTATCATCATCATTAAGGTCGCAGGATCGGGTAAGTTTCACCTTTCCGTTGAGGTAAAGATGATAGTACACAAGGTCAGCCACATTTACCGCGCCGTCATTATTCAGGTCTCCTCTGAGAGGCTTAGGCGGAGCTGTTGATGTGGTGGTAGTCGTGGTTAACGAAGTAGTGGAAGATGTAGCCGAAGTTGTAGTAGTTGTGGTAGTAGTCTTTTTTGTTGTTGTGGAGCTTGTGGTAGTCTTTGAGGTGGTGGAAGTTGTTGTTGTTGAAGTAGTGGTAGTAGTTGTAGTAGTTGTAGGTCCTGAAGTGGTCGATGTTGTGGTTGTAGTTGTTGGCTTTGATGTTGTTGATGTAGTAGTTGTGGTAGTGGTAGTAGTGGGCTTTGAAGTTGTAGATGTAGTAGTAGTAGTAGTAGTAGTTGTTGTTGTTGTTGTTCCCGTGTTTATGGGAGCTGTAAGCACATAGTTGCTTTCCGAGATCTCGGGATATGTGAAGTGAGTGATGTTATAGTCGTTTTCCGGAGTATGATTGGTGAAGAAGCTGTCAGAGCCCTTGAGGAAGTAATCATACTTTACCTCACGGCCGCCCTTGCCGTCGGTATCGTCCCAGGTGACGTCAACAGCGTACCAGTTATCGTCCTCCATCTTTACATAATTCCACATATGACCTGTATTGCCCTCTTCATTGAGGTTGCCGAAAACGCAGATACACGGGATATTGAGTCTGTCGCACATGAGCTTGAATGCCTCTGAATAGCCCTCGCATACAACGCCCGGTTCAACAACTGCGCCGAGAGCGGAGCTGCTGAATCTTGCTCCTGTGTCATAGTAGGTGAACAGCGCTATGTAATCGTGTATTTTTTTCAGCTGCTCATATCTGGTATCGCCTGTAACAGGGATATTGTCCAGTCCCTCAGTCAGCTTGTCCCCGTACTCTTTCGCCTCATCAAGAGACTCAAAGCCCTTAAGGTAAGCGGGAGTTATAATGAGGGTGCGTATCTTCAGTGTGTATTCTCCCGTCCAGAAGTTTGAAGAGCTGGTGGTATCATTGCCGAGGGCGATGTTGATACCCGAAGGCTCGATCCAGTACAGCTCCGGTCTGTCAAAGAGAGCCGCATCGATTCCTGGTTTGCAGGCGCTGAATACAGCCAGCTGATAAGCCTCGTTGTCCTCCTCGGTGAAGCGGGAAGAATTGGGAAGTGCAGAAAGCTTAACCGATACTGTTTCGGGCAGCTTGATAGTTATGGGCGAAACAGTTGGACCGTTAAGCTCTGCGAAAGCGTTATAGACTGCCAGATTATTGGTGTCAATCTGATCCTTGTAGTTGTATGAGCCGCTTTTGTAATTGGACTCAACAGCAGGATATTCAGGCAGTGTGAATGAATTTGTGTCAAGCTCGCCCAGAAACAGCTTCTCCTCGCCCGAGGCGATATAGGAATTCTCCGATACGCCTTCAGCGGCGGCTGTTCCGAACCCCGCGCACATAAGAAGTGCGGCTGATGTGATGAATGAGATCGTCGATGAGATTAATTTTTTCATACAGATACCTCCTAATTGAAGCAATTAATTCCCATCCCCTGAAATTATTTCTGTATACTTCTATTATATACAAAATATCCATAAAAGTCAATGATATTTTCTGCTTTTCATATAATATTCACATTGGCGAGCTGCGGCGAAATGCCATTCCAAACAGGAATACCGCTATATATAGCCGAATAGTGCCGAAAACAACAAAAAAACCGGTTTTCCTTTATTATAATTTGTTATATTGTCTCTTGAAAATACTACTATGCTGTGATATACTGTTATGTGGAGATTTTGTGCGGTTTGCTGCACTTATAATATTTGAAAGGTGAGATTACCGATAATGAATTTATCACAGATGACTAAGGAACAGCTTCTCTCGTTCAAGAGCGAGAACGAAAAGCTCTATAATGACTTCAAGGGTCAGGGGCTCTGCCTCAATATGTCAAGAGGAAATCCCTGCACAGAGCAGCTTCAGCTGAGCGTTGATATGCTCAGATCCTTTGATGACGGGAACTTTATGAGCGAGTGCGGCACAGATGTCCGCAACTACGGCGTTCTTGACGGTATCCCCGAGGCTAAGAAGCTCTTTTCCGATATGATAGGCGTGCCTCAGGATCAGGTCATCATCTTCGGTAATTCAAGCCTTAACGCTATGTTCTTTGCTGTACAGTGTGCCTTCAACAAGGGTGTTCTCGGAAACAAGCCCTGGTCACAGTGCGGAAAGATCAAGTTCCTCTGTCCCGTTCCCGGATATGACAGACATTTCAAGGTGACCGAGTTCTTCGGCATTGAGATGATAAACGTCCCCATGACTCCTACAGGTCCCGATATGGACATGGTAGAGGAACTGGTAAAGGACGAGGCTGTAAAGGGTATCTGGTGCGTTCCTCAGTATTCTAACCCCGACGGTATCTCCTACAGCGACGAGACAGTAAAGCGCTTTGCCGCTCTTAAGCCTGCTGCAAAGGACTTCCGTATTTTCTGGGATAATGCTTACTGTATCCACCACCTTACAGATAAGCCCAAGTACATTCTCAATATTCTTGAGGAGGCAAAGAAGGTCGGCAACGAGAATATCGTTTACATCTTCGGCTCAACTTCAAAGATCACATTCCCCGGTGCAGGCGTTGCTGTTATGGGTGCAAGCAAGGAGAATGTTGATGACCTGAAGAAGTATCTTGGTATCAGCATCATAAGCTATGACAAGATGAATCAGCTCCGTCATGTGAAGTTCTTCGGCACCTTTGAGAATATGCTGGAGCACATGAAGAAGCACATGGCTATCATCGCTCCCAAGTTCAGACTGGTTTGCGACGTACTTGACAAGGAGATCGCTCCTCTCGGAATAGGTGAGTGGACCACTCCCGAGGGAGGCTACTTCATATCATTCAATGCTCCCAAGGGCTGCGCAAAGAAGATCGTCAAGCTTTGTGCAGAGGCAGGCGTTACACTTACAGGTGCAGGAGCTACCTTCCCTTACGGTGTGGATCCTGAGGACAAGAATATCCGTCTTGCTCCTACATATCCCACTATCGAGGATCTTGCAAAGGCTATGGAGCTCTTCGTTATCTGTGTAAAGATCGCAGCTGCCGAGAAGCTTCTTGCTGAATAAGAATAAATGATATAAAGCCATAGTACGCGGTACTATGGCTTTTTTATTGACAGGTACGGCTGTTCATTGTATAATTGGATTATACTTATACTGGGGGAGTGATGACGATGACTGATGCAGAAGATATATTTTTTTCGGGAGGGACAATGTTCGGGTATTGGCTAACGGCTGTCATGTATATGGTGCTGCCTGTCATCGCCTATTTCATCATGAAGGCCTGCGGAGCCGCAAGACTGCTTCCTGTGATAGCAGGCGTGGTTATGTACTTCATAGCCGTGAAGCTTTGCGACCTGACGGTGTGGATAGCCCTTTTCTCAGCTCCGTTTTCAGTTAAGCAGGCAGCGGCAGTGGAGCTGGTATGTATTTTCGAGGAGACAGCACGGTGGCTGGCAATGAAATATCCACTTTTCAACATAAAGTCATCGGCAGCTGCGGTCTGCTACGGTATAGGTCACGCAGGCATGGAGTGCTGGATGAGGGGCGTAAGCACATTTAAGCTCATAGGCATCGGCAGCAGGCTCAACAGTGGCGGCATAAACTCCTTTATCAGCGGCAAGACTCCCGAAAAGGCAGAGGAGACCCTGCAGGAGCTTCAAAGGCTTGCGGATAAGGGAATTATAATCAGTATAGCCGGCTCAGTGGAGATAATGACCAACTTCGGATTTCATATCGCCCTTTCAGTGCTCATATTCAAAAAAATGTATGAGCCCAACTTCAAAAAGCGCTGGCTGCTGTTGGCGATAGGTCTCCATTATGCGCTGAATTGCATAAGCTGGGCTGTGTCTTTCAGCGGAAGCCAGCTTATTACAAGTATTGTGGGAATAATAACAGGTGCGGCTATCATTGCTTTAGTATGGCGAATTATAGACGGCAGAAACGTTGTGGACGAGATACTTTACCCGCTTGACATATAATAAGCCCTTAGCTATCAGGAAGCGGCTTCGCCGGGCGGATAGTATCCGCAGATAGAAAATAAAAATGCCCCTGAGTGTTTTACAGCACTCGGGGGCAAACTTTTGTATGGGTATCTGATATAATGGCTGCGGAGGCTTGATTTATTTGGACTGTGCAAATACTTCGTCCTCGATGACATTGCGGTTGGCGTCGAGGTCGTCTATCCAGAGAACGTTTCCAACGTCAACGTCCTCACCGTGGAATGTGCCGTCGGCAGGTATCTGTATCTGCTTTATGGTGTAACGTGCACACAGCGGCATTCTCAGAGAGAGCAGATACATATTCAGTCCCGACATATTTGTGGACACATCGGGTATAACATCTGAAGCCAGATTCTTGAACATTGAGGGGCGGAAGCTCTTCATCTTTGCAAAGATGAGAGACATTACGCGGCGCTGTCGCTCGGTACGCTCAAAGTCGCTGTTGCCCACCTTTCTTATACGTGAGTAGGAGAGTGCCTGTTTGCCGTTGAGGTGGAGCTTTCCGCCGCCGCTTAGCAGGTCAGAGTTCCTGTCATCGCCAACAAGCTCGTTGACCTCGGATATGAGGATAATGTTTATCTCCTCTGCTTCTGCGTCCGATACCTCAAGGTCTATGCCGCCAACTGCGTCTACCAGTGATACGAAGGACACGAAGTCCACGGAAACATAGTCATCTATGCGGACATCGAAATTGTACTCGATAGTGTCCATGAGCAGCTCGGGACCGCCGAATGCATAGGCAGCGTTAAGCTTGTTCCAGCCGTTATCGGGGATCTCAACATAGCTGTCGCGCATGAAAGAGGTCATGATGATCTCGTTGGTCTTTCTGTTGAGTGAGACCAGTATCATTGAGTCGGAGCGTCCGCGGTCGTCGGCAGTCCTGCCATCTGTGCCGAGGACGAGGATATTCTTAACATAGCCCTTTCCGACGGAGTCTGCGTAGTGATTGCGGTGACCCTCGGGGACCTTGTTTACCTGCTTTATCAGGCATACCGAGGTACATGAATAGATCCCGAAGAGCAGCAGGAAGAGAATGAGGATTATATGTATTATCCTGCGGATTATCTTTCCAACAAGGCTCTTGTGTCTGCGCTTTTTCTTCTTTTTCCTGGGAGCTTCCTCCTCATGATGTGGAGCAGCAGGCTTCTTTCCGCCTGAGGGCTGAGGTCTGGGAGCAGCAGGAGCTGCCGGTGGCGGCGGGGGAGCATATCCGCCTCCGCCTGAATTGTTTGTGCCGTACCCCTGAGGAGACTGCCTCTCATAGTCATAGTAGCGGCGGTCGCTGTAGTCGAACTGCTGCTGGGGAGGAGGAGTTGTCTGAGGGAACTGGGGCGGCTGTCCCGTTTTAGGGAACTGAGGCGGAGCTCCGGTGCTCTGGTATCCGGGAGCCTGTGGCTGCTGAGACTGTGCTGTGCCTCTGCGATTTACCTTCCTCAGGGGAGGAAGGTCTGACTTTGGTGAGCTGTAGCCCTCCAAATCATTTGGAAGCAGCACCGTATCCTCATTGTCTGTATTCTGTATTTCGTCTGTGTCTCTGCCATTATATCTGTTTGACATGGTCTTTCCTTTCTGTTTCTATGCTTTAAGAACCTGTATCAGGCATTGCTGCCGACACAGGTTCTCTGGTTTTGTTATGGTTTCTTTATGCTCACCGCAATGTAGGTAAGTGCTGCCCATGCCACATTGTATACTGTCATGGCAGTTGCCGACATATAAAGGAAATTGGTCTGGAACGCCTTTGAGAGTATCAGCAGCATACACAGTACAAATCCCAGAAGTATTGAAGCGGATTGCAGTATAAGTCCGATTATTGCGGAGGAGTGAACTATCTTTGTTCCGATGATAAGCTCGGCAAGTGAGGCGAATTTGCCCGTTGTAGCCATTGAAGCACTGAGACGTACTGCCTTCTTTGTCTCCTCATAGAAGTCCTCGTGGAGCTTCTTGGGGAGTATCCTTGCCATTTCCTCGGGGATACCGAAGAGGGTATTGAGCTTTTTCAGTGTTATGCAGGGATCGATGCTCTTGATGAACATACATATCTTCTGCTTGCTCAGCTTTTTAGCCCAGCGCTTTACGTAGCGGTCAGCGACTATATCGACTACAAAGAGGGCAGCCAGATTTCCTGAGATGGAAAGATACAGCGCATCTTTGCTGCCGTCTACGAACTCAGCCTCCTGAGCCTTTGTGGGCACGCCTTCGATGTTGTGGCTGGTCATGAGCTCGCGGTTTCCGAAGAGCACGCGCTTGTTGTTTATCCATCCGCACATTCCCATTCCGTCCTCATAGGAGTAGTTCTCAATAGGATAGAGGGCACCGTTCCTGCCGGCGATGACGTCGGTGAAAAGCTGTGACATTATGCTTCCTGCGGTAGCTGTAAGACTTGCAGCCTCAAGGAGTGCCTCATCAAGCTTGGTATTTGAGAAGACCTTGATACCGTCCAGTCTGACAGTTCCCTCAGGGAAGAGGGTGCCTGCGTCGATGAGTATGGAGTTGGTATCATAGAAGTCGTCAACGCTCTGATAGCCCAGCATAATGCCCTTGTTCTTAATGGCGCTGTTGGAGACATTCTCAAGGGGGATATTGACTACAAATGGCATTGCGATACATGATGTAGCGCATATTATCATGCTGAATATGGAGAATCCGAAAGCGGCAGACTCCATGGTAGTGAATGTGCCCTTGCAGAAGAATGTGAGAAAAAGAGAGACTATTATTGAAACTATGAGACACAGGGGCGAAGCCTTGCGGCAGAAGTCGTCAGTCATATCCGAGGAGTATGTGTATCTCAGGAAGTCTGTAAGGAAGTCGGTCTTTCTCATGGAAGCGAGGATAGGGAAGTCTCCGAGAGTTCCGCGGGTAATGCGCTCGGCTCTGTCCTCGTCGGTAACATATGTAACGCCGTACCTGTCAAAGTTCTTTGACACGAACTTGAAGTTTCTCGCCGCTCGTCTGATGATAAGCAGCTTTCCTATGGCGTTTATCAGCAGTGCAAGTATACCCACAGGCATATAGATATGGATATTCTCAGAGCTCACCAGGTCCGGGCGCATGTAAGCGGGGATAATAGCGATAAGACATGAAAGCGCAGTGACTGCGGTCATGGAATCGCTGTCCGCCTTGAAGCTGAGCAGCTTTTTCACGCCCTTGGTAATGACTGCCATTGATGAAAGCAGCGAAATGATACCAAGTACAAGATGTATGGTAAGGTATGTCTTTATGTGTGACATACTGAGAAAATCAAGTATAGGAAGCTCAAACTGATTGGTCACTGTAATAAACAGGCTCAGGAAGGCTGTCATTGCCAGTATGAACACCCTCACGGAGATGGTGCTCTTCAGTTCATATATATCCCTGCCTACGTCCTCTACATCGCCGTAGTAATTGAAGTCAACGATGCGCTTTGTACGCTTTGACTTTGAGTGGAGGGACATGAACTCGTCAGCCTCCTGAGTAATGTGAACGTCAAGCTGTCCTGCGTTTATATCAGCCTTTTCGCTGAGGTTGATGCTGGTGAGCTCAGCTCTTGGAGCGGGCTCAACAGGCTTTGCAGCTTCAACTGCCGCAGGCGAGGGGACTATATCCGTTATCTGTTTCTTGCCCTCGGGACTTTCAGCAGCCTGGATTATCTGTATCCTGCTTCGTTTTTTCTTCTTGAACTCGGGAGGAGTATACATATACTCTCCCTCGGGAGTCTCCCTTGCATAGGTATAATCGTTGTCCTTGCCGCGCCTTTTCTTGCTTCTCTTCTTTGCGCTCTGTACCTCCTTGGCTCTGGTGGAATCGCTCATTCTCCTTATTTTCGGAGCTTCGTCCGGTGTCATCTGAACGGGAGTGATAGTCCCCGAGGGTATCACCTTTCTCTGGGGATTGGTGCGTATCTCACTCATGGCGTCAGAGCTGACCACGGCAATCTTATGCCTTGAGAGGTCGGCAGGCTTTACATCGTCCGCAGGTGTATCGCTTCTCAGAGCGTTATCGAAAAGTGCGGACTTTTCATGAGACACAGGAGGTCTCGATTTTGCTTTCTCAACGATGTCGGGAGCTTCAACAGTAGAATTTATAATTTTCTGGGCATCGACTCTGCCCACTTTAGTCTTTGGTTCCTGGTTATCGGGAGAGTACTCGTCAAGAATAGCCTCCAGCGATGGTTTCTGTTCCGACATAATTATCTCCTTATTTGCTTCCCCTGCGCTGGCGGAGCACCTCATACATGAAGATGCCTGCCGCAACGGAAGCATTGAGTGAATTTATCCTTCCCAGCATGGGAAGCTTTATCATGAAGTCGCATTTTTTAGCGATGAGCTTGCTTATTCCGAAGCCCTCAGAGCCTATTACCAGACCAACTCCGCCTGTGAAGTCAGTTTCTGAGTAGTCTGAGCCCGAGGCGTCTGTGCCGTATATCCACACGCCGTTTTCCTTGAGGGTGTCGATACAGGCGGCAAGATTGGAGACTCTTGCTACGGGGACGTAGCTTGCCGCTCCTGCCGAGGTCTTGAAGACAGTAGCGTTGAGAGAAGCGCTCCTGCGCTTGGGGATGATAACTCCGTCAGCGCCGGATGTCTCGGCGGTACGGATGATAGCGCCGAGATTATGGGGGTCTTCAATTTCATCGCATATGATTATGAAGGGCTTGGTGCCCTTTTCCTGTGAGACTGCAAGGATATCCTCAACAGTCACATACTCTCCGCAGGCGCCCTCAGCGACTACACCCTGATGGGAAGCGCCGCCGGAAAGGCGTGAGAGCTTTTTATCGTCGGCGTCCTTGACTACGACGCCCTGTTCCTTTGCCATTTTGCGGATAAGTCCGAGACTTCCGCCGTTTCCGTCTATGTAGATAGTGTCGAGGTTAGCTCCTGATTTGAGCGCCTCGATGACGGGATTACGTCCGCATATGATATTTTCGGACATCTCTGAAGTTCTTTTATCTTTTTCCATACCTTACAGCGGGCTCGAAATGCCCATCTCCTTTTGTTCTGTATAGACCTCTCCAAAAAGTAAAGATCATTTTTATTATACCATTATTGAGCTGAAATTACAAGAGCTTTTTTATTTTCTGCAAATTACCGCGGAAAGCCGCGGCTGCTCATCTGTTTATATCTATCACCGACAGCTCGGGACGGTTGAATATCCTGGGAATGAATATCATTCTCAGTGGTCTGGCAAGACCAACGCTTATTATATGTACAGTGCCGTCATAATCGTACATTCCCTGCGTATAATCTGGGAAAATTCCCTGATCGGGGGCGTAGAGTCCCTGATCCAGCAGCTTAGGTATCCTCCACTGACCGCCGTGGGCGTGACCGGAGAGGATAAGGTCGAAGTTCTCTTTATTATTGAGTCCCTCGCCCAGGTAGGCATCTATCTGCTCGGGCTGATGGGCTATGAGGATATTGTAGCAGCTGCTGTCGAGAGCGTCAAAGCACTCCTCCAGCTGGGTCTTGTGTTTGCCTCTGGCAATGGAATCCTCCACGCCGAAGATCCTAACCTTTTCGCCGTTTACCTCAATATCGGAGTATTCTCCCAGAAGCAGGGGACATATCTCCCTTGCCTGATCGTAGAACTCCTCTGTATCCTTGCGCATTTCCTCATGATTGCCGGGAGAGTAATAGCAGGGATACTCAGCAGAAAGTGCCTTCATGAGGGTGAGGGCGTGCTTTGTGCCGCCCCCATGCGTCTATCACATCGCCGCCGAAGATGACTATATCCGGATCAGCCTTGTGTACCTCATCTATGATCCCCGACTGGTCTGTACCGCCGTAGAAGCAGTTGTGGAGGTCCGATATAAAGACAATCCTCATGCCGTTCCGGAGCTTTGGACTCTTTACACTGTAGTGAACAGTTCTCATTGTGAAGCCCCAGGCGGACAGAAGCACCAGTATCAGAAGTACGATGATGACGATCAGCCGCTTTTTAGCTTTTTTTGTCATTATTTGCCTCTTTCAGCGATAATGTTCATCATCTCTCCCACGTTTTTCATACCCGATACCTCACGCATTTTGAAGCGCATACCGAACTCATCCTCCACTGCGGCAACAAGGTTGATATGCTCAATGCTGTCCCAGTCCTCGATGTCATCGGAGGTGGTGGAGGGGGTAACGGAAATGGAAGGGTCACCGAAAACGTCGCGGAATACCTCATTAAGTCTTGCTGTTATCTCATTATTATTCATTGCTGTTCTCCTTATCGCGTATTTTTATTACTTTGTTCCTGTTTTCGTAGTTTACGATATCCATGTGCCAGACAGAATCGCCGTTTTCCGTCAGACTGTCCCGTGTAAATCCGAAGCTGCCGTAAAGCTCAGAGACCAGGTTGTTCTTCAGCGTTTTATAGTAGTAGCCGTTGAGACGCTCAACGCCTCTTTCCTTTGCAATGCGCACAAGCTCGTCCAGCATGGCAAGCTCCATATCTCTTTTCAGTACTCGGCAGCTCATGAGCCAGAGCTCGATATCAAGCTCTTTGCCGCGGCATTTGCCTATTACTACGGAAACTATGCCGTTGTCACCGAACTTGTCCAGAAGCCGTCCGCAGATGCAGATATGGTCGGGACTTACGCTGACTTCGTGTATCTCGTTCTCGTTATAGCGCCTTGTTGTAAGGTTGAACTGGTTGCTCTTGTTGGTGAGCTGAGTTATACGCTGGATATATACAGGCTTGAAGCCGCAGATGACTGCGTTCATGTCAAGGCTGAGGAGATAGTCCTCATAGCTCTCGAATTCCTTTCGCTGTGCAGCTCTCTGAGCATTTGCCTTGTACATCTCAGAGCGGTGCATATCGTCCTCGGAAACGGAGGTGACCTCAAAATATCCGCCTCTTGTCAGCTTATACATCGCATCGTGGACATTGCTAAGGTTCACAGTCTGCACCATGGGCAGCTGTCCCTCTACGATAGCGCACTCTGCGGGATTGTCGTCAACGAATACGAAGCTGTCCAGTCCGAGGCTGAGCTCCTCTGCGGACTCGGCAATGTTTCTGTCCTTTGGCTCCCAGTTTGCTTTTATTGATACAAAGTCGGAGGGAGAGAGTACACTGCTGGGGTGCTGAAGACCAAGTATGGCGTTTTCCTTCTCGTTCTTGGAGCATACTGCCAGCAGCACGCCATAGTCCTTATAGCCCTTTATGAAGCTCTGGAATTCCTCATAAGCCTGTCCTACAGCGGTCTCGGGACCTATCTCGATGCCCTCCTGACCGTCGTCGCCTATGACTCCGCCCCAGAGGGTGTTATCAAGGTCAAGGTCGATGACCTTGTGGTTCTTGCCGTAAATGGACTTGATTATGCAGGCGAGGCTGTATGCAAGGTCTGGGATAACAGCTGTGCTCATGGCATACTTGTAGAGATACCACGCCTCGGCATCGTGCCAGCGGGAGAGACCGCAGACAGCGGAGAGGTAGTTTATATCGTGGATATACAGTCCGTGAGCATTTCTTGCATAGTCAGAGAGCATGACGTTCATGCGGTCGATGAAGGCTCCGTGACCTGTTACGCTCCAGCCGTCATAGCTGCCTGTCCGCCTGAACAGAGGCAGCTCGAAGCTGTTCTGTATTATGGGGCAGGAATAGCGCTCGATAAGGTTTTCCCAGACCTGCCTGAATATGCCGAACTGCTCCTCAAGGCGCTGCTGCACTCTTTCGGGCTTTTCAGCGGGGCTTTCGGGCATGAGCGTAAGATTTCTCGAAGTCGTATGGATATAGATTATGTCAGGGCCGAAGCTGTCCAGCTCGGGATTACCGAAAACTGCGTCCTCATAGAACTTGTTGTACTCCGACTGGTAGAATTCTGGCTCAATGCCGAAATTCAGCAGAAAAAGCTCCAGTGCGGATACGATGTGGTTAGTCGTTGAGCCCCCCAGCACAGCGACCTTTTTCTTGACGCGGACAGTGCCGTCGGAAAGCAGAGCCTTTTTCAGAGCAAGCCTTCTGCGTATTATGTCCTTGCCGTCAAACGGAAAGTTCAGTTCTCTCATTTTATCTCCTTATTTTTTCAGATTGTTGTGTATGCAGCTGCGGTTTGCACCAACAGCAGAGAATGAGCACATGGCAAAAAGTACGTCCGTAGCCTCCACGCTGTCGATGAAGTCGATGGCATTAAGGTCGAAGTAACGTATATCGCAGAGATATATGTTCTCGAAGGAGCTTGTCAGCATGGGCAGCAGGGCGTTGCCGTAGCTGTCCTTGAATATGACAAGGTTTCTGCCGTTTTTGCACTCTGTATTTACGTGGACTATCCTCTCATCGGAGCCGAAGACCATATAATAGCCTGAATTTGGCATTGGCGACGGGTCAAGAAGAAGATTTGCTGCCACGGGATTTTTGAAATGTGTATCGTACTGTGTGACAGTAACGGGAGTTTTGGGCTTATAGTATACGAAGTCCTCAGGATTGTTGAGCAGGGTAGCACTCTGTGTGTACATATAGAGGGTACCCACATATCCCGGGAGAGTAACGGTCTCGTACTCGGAAAGGTCCGCAAAGGGGACACCTGCCATGAGGGCGAACTGCTCTGCGGCATAGTAAGCGCCGAGAGGCTGCCAGTGGTGGTCGGTACGGGAGTATATAGCCTCGTCCTTGTGGGCATTGAGGATATTGTAAGCGTCAACGGGGATAACTCCCTTCAGAGATTCCTCTATCTTGTCGAAGTCATCCTTCTCGCTGTAGGCGAGATTGCTGTATTCCTCGGGAAGATAGAAGGAGCTTGAGGTGGGAAGCACCATTGAGTATACGTTCTTGTCACCGAGAGCCTCCTTGTACTCATTGACGAATGAAGCGTACTCCTGCTCGGTGCCCCATGCACCGCCGTAGAGGGTGATACCACGCTTGTTTACGATGAGGATATTGTTTGTCAGTTCGCCCTGTGCGGGTTCTTCCTCGGGAGGAACGGTCGTCTCGGGGGCAGCAGTGGTCTCTGCCGTTGGAGCAGAGACATCGGGAGCAGCTGTAGTCACGGGAGGAGAAGTTGTCACGGTGACCGTGGGCTTCTGCTCAAAGCCGCTGCCGTAGAGCTCTGCGCCGTCCTCGCCGTCGCCGTATTTGCGCCCCTTGAGAGGCGTGATATTATCGGCGATGAACTGCTTTATGTGGGCACGGTCATGTACAGTATCATCGAAATAATCCGCGATACCTGCGGTATATTCGCCGCTGACGTAGTTCTTTACGGAGAACTTCGGGAATTTGGTCAGCATACGGTTCTCGTCGTCTGCTTTGGTCTCGTGGGGGAGCAGAGCAACGTACACGAAGCCACCTGCAAAAATAGCTCCCATGAGTATGATATTTGCGAGAGCTATCGAGTTCAGGGCAGTCTTTCTGCGCTGTTTTTTTAGCTTTTTAGCCTTTATTGGAATATCTATGGCTGTTTTTTCACGGTCGGAAGCCTCAATAGAGATGACGGGCTCGGGACGCTCAGCCTTATCATTCGCTTCCGGGGACTTGTTTTTCTTTTCGTCCTGAGAAGCGGTCTTGTTATCTTCGTTCATTTATGTGCCTCTTTAAAATCTGTAATACAGGAATGGGTGAGTGGTGGAGTCAACAAGCATGATGCTTGTTATCACCAGAATAAGAGCTGCCGCAACCGCAGCTGCCGAGGAAATGACAGCCTTTGAAGCAAAACGCTTGTCCGACACATTCTTTATGCTGCTTATAACGGGGAAGCAGCATATCACCGCAATGATGAGCAGGTACATATTGTTGATGAGAGAAATTTTGTCCTGCATGGCGATGAAGCCGTTTCTGCCGAATCCGAAGGCTGTTTTGAAGAATGTGCCCAGCTTGCTTATATCCTCGAAGTAGAAAATGCCGAAGCCGATGAATATTACGAATTTGCTGTAGATATGTCTGATGACAACAGGTATCTTCTTCATCTTCTTTTTGCCTATTTTCATTTCGATGAATACGAAGACGCCGTAGTAGAGTCCCCAGAGAATGAAGTTCCAGCTTGCGCCGTGCCAGATGCCTGTGCAGAGCCATACGAGGAAGAGTCCGCCGTACTTTCTGCGTTTGCCGAAAATAGGGATATACAGCACATAGTCACGGAAGAATGTGCTGAGAGAGATATGCCAGCGCTGCCAGAATTCGGTTATGTCCTTGCATATGAACGGGTGATCGAAGTTTTCGTCAAAGTGGAAGCCGAAGACGCGTCCCAGACCGATGGCTATATCCGAATAGCCCGAGAAGTCGAAGTATATACGCATACCGTAAGCTATGACGCCGTACCATGCGCCAAAGGCGGTACTGCCGCCGATGTTGCCGAGGAAGTTCTCGGAAATAAGGTTCAGCTGGTCAGCCAGAAGGACCTTCTTAGCTAGTCCAAGTGCGATACGGTTGAAGCCGTAGGAAATATCGCGGAGCTCCACTGTGCGGCTCTCAATTTCCTTTTCGATAGTGCTGTATCTTACTATAGGACCTGCCACCAGCTGCGGGAACAGTGTCAGAAACAGCAGGAAGTTCTTGAAGCTCTTCTGTGGCTTAACCTTTTCCCAGTGACAGTCGATGATATAGGAAATGGTCTGGAAGGTATAGAAGCTGATACCGATAGGGAGCCGTATATCGGGGACGGGTATCGAGCATGAAAAAATGGCGTTGATATTTTCCGCAATAAAGCCGCTGTACTTGAATACACCAAGCATAAGAAGGTCATAGACTACAGCCGCAGCAGTTGCAGCCGTATCGCCCCCCTTGCCCTGATATTTTCCGATAATGAGACCTGCCGTGTAGTTCACGACTGCGGTGAGCAGCATCAGGAAAATATAAACGGGCTCGCCCCATGCATAAAAGATAAGCGAGAAAATGATCAACACCGTGTTTTTTTGTTTTGTCCCTCTTGCCGCAGCATAGCACAGCAGGCATAAAGGGAGAAATATATATATGAAGAAAAGTCTTGAAAAAACCATTGTTCTACCGCCTTGTTGCTTTTGTTCTGTATCTTTCTTTCTACCGCGTAAAGGCTGGCGGAGCAGTTAAAAATCAAATATTTGTCTGTATCTCTTTTCTGCGGAAAAGTGTATAAGTCCGCACTGATTATTATACAACAAATGCTGCTGAAATGCAAGAGAAAAAGAGCGGGATTTTCAAAAATCGGCAGTATTTTTCAAAAATCGTATCAAGGCACAAAAAAGCCGCAGAAATCTGCGGTATTTTTGTAAGGCGGTTTATTTTTAGCTAAAAAATCCCCTCACCGAAGAGGTGAGGGGATATAAGTTACTGTGCGTTTGTATTGTCGTTTGAAACGATAGCCTTAAGACCTGTTGCAAGACCTGCAAGTCCCTGGATCTCACTGGGGATGATGATCTTTGTAGCCTTGCCGTCAGCAGCCTTTGCGAAGGACTCAAGTGACTTGAGCTGGATGACCTTGTCATTAGGATTAGCATTATTCAGCTTTACGATACTGTCTGCCAGAGCTTCCTGTACCATTTCGATAGCCTTTGCTTCACCGGTAGCCTCAAGGATCTTCTGCTCTCTTACGGCATCAGCTCTGAGCACCATTGCTTGCTTTTCAGCCTCTGCCTCGAGGATCTGTGCTTCCTTCTTAGCCTGTGCGCGAAGGATCTGGGATTCCTTTTCACCTTCTGCAACGAGGATCCGAGACTTCTTGTCACCCTCTGCCTGGAGGATCTTCTCACGGCGCTCACGCTCAGCCTTCATCTGCTTTTCCATAGCGTCCTGGATCTCACGAGGAGGCAGGATATTCTTGAGCTCAACGCGGTTTACCTTGATACCCCAGTGGTCAGTAGCCTGGTCCAGGATAGCTGTGATCTTTGAGTTGATAACGTCTCTTGAAGTGAGAGTAGCGTCCAGTTCCATCTCACCGATGATGTTACGGAGAGTTGTTGCTGAAAGGTTCTCGATAGCTGCGAGAGGTCTCTCAACGCCGTAGATATACTGCTTAGCGTCAGTTACCTGATAGAATACGACTGTATCTATCTGCATTGTAACGTTATCCTTAGTGATAACGGGTTGAGGTTTGAAGTCTACAACCTTTTCCTTCAGTGAAACCTTGCCTGCGATCCTGTCGATGAAGGGAACGAGAACGTGGAGTCCTGTCTCCCACTCAGCGTGGAATGATCCCAGACGCTCGATAACGAACACATGAGCCTGCGGTACGATCCTGAAGGATCTGATGATAACAAATAAAAGAAATACGATTACTAATAAAACAATGATTCCTATTGCATCCATTTTTGATTACCTCCGATTGATTTTATGGATAGTTTAATTTTATTCAGGTCTAACGCGAAGCTTCGCGCCCATGACCTTGGTGACGATAACGATGGTTCCGTTGGGAATAACCATGTCTTCGTCTTCAGGAACGGCACTCCAGTTTACCCCATTGAGAGTGACGCGGCCTGTACCTTTGTCTGCATTTATCTCCTCGATGACCGTGGCGTGTCTGCCGACATCAAGTTCGGCATTTGTTGCAACAGCTGTCTTCTTCCTGCGTTTTCTTATGAGCGGAATGCTCAGAAGCAGGAAAACAGACGATGATATAATGAATATACCAAGCTGTTCAAGTGCGGACAGCTCATAGAAGTAGCTCAGCAGGAGAGTAACAAGTGCTCCGGCTGCGAACCAGATCGAGACAAGCTGTACCGTAACGACCTCCGCGACCACGAAAGCGACAACTGCGATAGCCCAAAACAGTACACTCAAGGTGATTTCCCCCTTTCGCAAATATTTGTAGTAATCCCTACAATTCGTATTATATCACGAAAGTGTGAACTTTTCAAGTATGATTGTCAAAAAAGCAACAAAATTTTTAGCCTTAAAGTATAATTACTGTACTCTTTTAAGCTCCGTATAAGCCATTATATATGGCGCTATACCCTTGCCGTCATTTTCCACCACCTTTTCACTGAGGTAGTACTCCGCAGAGCCGTCACGACCTGCGTCACCGCCGAGACCTCCCATAAGGCAGATGTTTCTCAGCACGGGGACATCATCGCTGTTGTCGATGTATTTTTCCGTGACAGTATCGAAGGCGGTCTTGCCGGCCCTGCGGATATCCTCGCCGCAGATGCCCAGCCTTGCAGCCTTAATGGCGGCATAGGCGAAGAGGAGAGTGCCGCTGGTCTCGGGATAGTTGCCCTCAAGTTCCTTTCGTGCGGGGAGCTGTAGAAGCATACCCTCGTCGGTGATGAAGCTGCTCATATCATGGAGAAGCGTGCTGAGCTGTTTCCTCAGGGCGGAACTGTCTGTCATTATCTCACAGGTATCCGCCAGTGCAGCGCATAGCCAGCCGTTGGAACGGAGCCAGAATTCGGGAGAAAGTCCGGTTATCTTATCTGCCCAGCACATTGAGTTGGTGTCATCGTAGCCGTGGTGATAAAGCCCCGTAACGGGGTCCCGCATTATCTTGCACATATCCGTGAACTGTCGCTGTACGTCCTCGGTGACGCCGCGCATACTGTGGAGCTTTGCATATTCTGCCATAAAGGGCAGCACCATGTAAGCGCCGTCCAGCCAGATCTGGTCCTGATAGATAGCCTTGTGCCAGAAGCTTCCGCATGAAAGTCGTGGGTGGCGGACTATCTGTTCATACCAGAGCTTCTCAAAGCCCTGACGATAGCGTTCTTCACCGGTGAGCTTCCACAGGCGGAAAAGGTTTTTGCCGCCGTTGATGTTGTCCAGATTGTAGTCGGCGAAGTTCATGGTTGGAATAGTTCCGTCCTCAGTGACATAGGCGTTCATGAACTTTACTGAGTAGTCAAGGAGTCGTTTGTCGCCGTTTATATCATAGAGCATCAGCAGTGCAGTTATCATGCAGTTGTCGATATAGTTCCATCTGGGCGGCTTTTTATAAAGAATGCTCTCCTTATTCCACAGCGGACTGAGCGGCGGTGAGGGCAGTATAAAAGAGTCGATATATTTTGAGATGATGTTGTCTGCTTTTGTCATCCTGTCAGTCCTCCTGCGGTTATACCGCTGACAAATTTTTTCTGTGCGATTGCGAATACAGCTACAGAGGGGATAAGCCCTATGACCGACATGGCAATGACGCTGCGCTGTTCATAGCCCTGTCCGGTGCTGTCCACCGAGAGCCTCAGTGCCAGTGACAGAGGGTACTTTTCCACTGACTGTATCATTATTAGCGGACCGAGAAAATCGTTCATGGTCCAGAGGAAGGTGAATACCGCTATGGAGATGACAGCAGGCTTTATGCAGGGCACAAGCACGAAAAACAGCGTTTTCAGCGTGCCGCAGCCGTCTATTCTTGCAGCCTCGTCGAATTCCTTTGGTATTCCCTTGAAAAACTGTATGAGTATGAATACGAACATACCCTCTCCTGCGAAAAGAGCAGGCAGGGTAAGGGGGATATAGGTGTCAAGAAGTCCAAGCTTGCTCCACAGGGAGTACATAGGCATGATGGTAACTATGGCAGGCATGAACATACCGCATATAAGCAGTCCGTAGAAGAGCTTTTTAAGCGGAAAGTCGAATCTTGCAAAGCCGTATGCCACCAGCACAGATGAGAGCACAGTAAAGGCTGTCTTGGGCACTATTATCATGAAGGTGTTCAGGAAGTAGTGCCCCATGGTGTAGGGGGTAACGGTCTTCCACGCCTTGCCGTAAACCGAGAGATCAAGTCTTTCCGGCATGAACCAGGCTGAGGTGAATATCTCCTCGTTGGTCTTGAATGAAGCTCCCAGCAGCCAGAGCAGGGGATAGAGCATGACTACAGCGGCTGCTGTGAGGAGCAGGTAAAGAAGGAGCTTTTTCATCTGTCCTCCCTCCTCAGTCTGCCCGTTGTTCTGTACATGATAAGTACGATAAGGGCGATAACCATGAACAGCAGCCAGGACAGAGCATTAGCGGTGCCCTCGTCGCCGTAGGTGAACATCTCCTCGTATATGTACATTCCGATAGTGCGGGTGCTGCCCAGTGGACCGCCGCCCGTTATCATGTAGGGAGCATTGAATTCCTGCATGGCAGCAATGGTCTGGAGCACCAGATTTATGAATATGACATTCCGTATCTGGGGCAGGGTAATGGAGAAAAATGCTCTTGTACGTCCGCAGCCGTCCACTCTTGCAGCCTCATATAACTCACGGGGGATATCCCTGAGCGCCGCGAGAAATATTATCATAGTTGAGCCGAATTCCCACAGCCTCAGCAGCACTATTATAAAAAGAGCAGCATCAGTATCACCGTACCAGCTCACGGGAGAAAGTCCCACAGCCTCAAGGAGCTGATTAACCAGTCCTTCTGAGGTGAAAAGGTACTGCCACATGATGATGACAGCCAGATTTGCTCCCAGTATGGATGGTATGTAGAATACGGTGCAGAATATGCCGATGCCCTTCAGCTCCATATTGAGGAGAAGAGCCACAGCCAGCGAGACTATAAGTTTCAGAGGCACAAGTATGGCTGCATATTTCAGTGTCACAGCGGCGGAGCTCCTTATGTTTTCGTCTGACAGGATATGCCTGTAGTTTTCAAAGCCCACGAAGCTGCTGCCGTCCGTAAGACCTGTAATGAACGAGGATACGAAAGGGTAGATTATCAGCAGCAGCGCTCCTATGATGAAGGGCGAGATAAGGAGCAGTCCCGTGTATCTGCTTACGCCCACGGGATTACGGTAGGTTCGGGTCTTCATTTTTTATCTTCTCCAGATATTCGGTAACAGAGCGGTACATCTGCTCTGCGGCGGCCTCCGTGTCGGCGGTGCCGTATGAGACCGATTCTATGGCGGTATTGTAGAAGGACTTCATGCGTGACAGCTCCATATAGGGGCTGATGGTTATGGTGTCTGTCTCATTGAGAATATCTTGGCTCTCCTTGGAAAGCCCCGTAAGAGCGCCGCTTTTCTCAAGAGCAGATGATGCCTTCCGTGAAGCGGGTATGCCGCGGGTAGTTCCCAGTATCTTCGCACATTCCTCGTCATTGAGGAGCAAGTCCATAAAGGCGGCAGCCTCATCGGGATACTTTGTGTGTCCTGAAACTGCATAGAGCAGCGACGGCTTTATCATCCAGCCGCTGTTGTTCCCGTTTTCGCCGGCGAGGAGAGGGCCTGCCTCAAGAACACCCTTTGGAAGAACCGCTTCATACTTGCCCACGGCGCTGCCCCATTCCAGAACACCTGCCACCTTTTCGCCGATGAACTCGGAGGACTGATACAGTGCAGCATTTCCGTCCTCGTCTGTGCGTGTCTTTACTGTCCTGATGACATGGTTATCCTCAAGGAGCTTATAGAAGTCAAGGGCATCGCGGATGTCCTCCTGTGTAAAGCCCAGCTCACCGTCAAGGGTGATGAACTGTCTGCCTGTTTTCTGCTGTATGTACACGACTGCAAGATACCATGCCGTGCCGCCTGACTGTATATCCAGATCCAGAGGATAGGCGTCATGGCTGCCGAAGCTTTCTCCCAGAGCAATGAGATCCGACCATGTCCGTGGATAATCTGCACCGATGGCGCTGTAAGCCTCTGAATTGTAGAACAGTCCCCGTCCGCTGAGGGATACCGTAACGGCGTTGAGCTTTCCGTCTGCCCGTCCGAAGGACAGAGTGTCCTCATCAAATCCCGAAAGATCGAGAGTACCGCTAAGCGAGTCAAGATCATAGAATCCTTTTCCGTCAGGGGACATAGTTATGAGCCAGTCATAGTTTATCTGCATGATATCGGGCTCTGTACCGCCTTTCATCTGTGCCGTTACCTTTTCGGTCCAGCCGTCCCAGCCTCCGTACTCGGGGGTAATGGTGATGTCTGGGTGTTTTTTGCTCCACAGATCAATGGTTTTCAGAGTCGCTTCGTGTCTGTCGTCGCCGCCCCACCAAGAAAAGCGCAGCTCGCACTTATCAAGGCTCCCATCGGGGGGCGTTACAGAGACAGCTTTTTTGCTTGTGCAGGCAGAGAGTGAAAGCGCGCAGCAGAGTGCTGCGGCTTTAAAAATAAACTTTTTCATACTCTCAGATCCCTGATATAATGATATAATGTAATTATACACCATTAAAGAAGTAAAATCAATACAAAAATAGCAAAATCTCACAAAAATGACCTCAGAGGAGACCATAATTCATATGCTGTTTTTTATGCGGTCTATAGCGCTTTTTTCAAGTCTGGAGACCTGTGCCTGGGATATGCCTATCTCTCCGGCGACTTCCATCTGTGTCTTGCCGCGGAAGAACCGCAGGTAGAGGATATTCTGCTCACGCGGTCCCAGTCCGCGTATGGCATCGCGGATAGACAGCTCGTCCATACGGCTCTCAACGTCGTTCATGTCACTTATCTGGTCCATGATGTAGAGGTTGTCCTCTGAGTCGGAATACACAGGCTCATAGAGTGAAACAGGATCGCTGATGCTCTCAAGGGCGATGACCACATCTGCCCGTTTTTCGCCTATATCTGCGGCTATCTCGTCCATATTGGGCTCGCGCTGAAGACTTGCGGTGAGGCGCTCTTTTGACTGGAGAGCCTTGTAGGCAAGGTCGCGGAGAGAGCGGCTCACCTTAACATGGCTGCTGTCCCGCAGATACCTTCTCAGCTCCCCGTTTATCATGGGAACGCAGTATGTGGAGAAGCGGACCTCCTTCGTAAGGTCGAAGTTGTCGATAGCCTTCATAAGACCTATCACCCCTATCTGGAACAGGTCGTCAATGTCCTCGCCCCTTCCTGTGAATCGCTGTATCACGCTGAGCACAAGGCGGAGATTGCCCTTGATGAGCCTGTCTCTTGCGGACCTGCTGCCCGTTGCCCGTATTTCTCTGAGGAGAGTCATTTTCTCCTCCTCCCTGAGAACGGTCAGCTCGGAAGTGTTTATCCCTGCGATGACTACTTTGTTATATGACATTACTATCCCTCCGTAAGGTATTACGAGGATATTATTGCCCGTGTCAGCTCGGGTAATCACAGGAAAAACATGGTATAAAAAAGGAGCAGTCCGAACTGCTCCTTAAACTATCTCAGGTAACCGAGGGATATGCTTCTTATTGAATTTGCGGATATAGGTCTTATTGAAAGCTGAAACAGCTTTTTTGTCGCTGAGATACATATTTTCTGGCAAAGCCTGTAGTATATCGGCAATATTCCAGGCAAGCTCTGCGTTCCCGCTGTCGAAGGCGCTTCTGATCTCTCTTGCAGAGAAAACAACGAAAGCAGTCGCTTCGTTGGGAACTGTGCTCTTTATCTGAAGCTCACAGCCAAGACATTCTGAGAGAGCAGCAAGCCCTTCCTCTGCCGTGATATTTCCGTCTATCATATCAGCAAGAGCGGCGGCAGCTCTCTGTCCCTGAGCTGACTCCGCATTAGCTCTTATAAAGACTGCTGCCTTTCTGATAATATCTGTCATTTTTGCTCCTTTACATAGCCGATTAGCTTGCCCAGGCAGAGTTCAAAGCAGCTTCCGTACCATGTTTCTTCCATATGTAGGATAGTGGCTTCGATACAGTCAAGAGTGAACTTAACAGATATATCAAGGCATTGCTGTATGTCCATCCCCAGCGCGCAGGCGCCTGAGAAAACACTGGAGAAAATATCTCCCGTGCCGTGAAAGCGTGAATTCACGTTTTTCCCGAAGGAGAAATAGAACCTGTCGCTCTCGCTGTCATAGGCAGCCGCACCCTGGAGCTTGTCATCGTAGTGGACACCCGTTATCACAGGAGTCTTGCAGCCCAGTCCGGCGAGTCTTCGGAGAGCCTCCCTGACATAGTTCTCATCGTAGTCCTCGGTGTATGGGATACCCAGGAGGAAGGCGGTCTCGGTCATGTTGGGGATAATGAAGTCAGCCCTTGCACAGAGCTTCTTCATCTTTTCCACGAACTTGTCAGTGAATCCCGCATAGAGCTTTCCTGCGTCGCCGAGAACAGGGTCTACTATTATATAATTGTCATCATTTCCGAAATCATCAAAAAAGTCGGAGACTATGTCCACCTGTTCCATAGAGCCCAGGTAGCCTGTATACAGCGCATCAAAGCGCAGGTCCATAGTCTTCCAGTGTGAGGCGATGGCGGGAATGTCGCTGGTAAGGTCGCGGAAGGTGTAGCCGCTGAAGCCTTCGCCCGTATGTGTGGAAAGTACAGCCGTGGGAATGACTGCGGTCTCTATGCCCATAGCCGAAATGATCGGCAGGGCAACGGTCAGTGAGCACTTTCCGAAGCATGAGATGTCCTGTATGGATACTATCTTCTTCATTATCATCTTTCTTTCAAAATAACGTTATCAATTTATGATTATACAACAAAGCTGTTCCTTTGTCAATATGCCGCGGGATACTGATAATATCATGCTGTATATACTGTATCAAAGAACCATTCTGCGAAGAAATATGTCATAATATTGTTCTAAATGACATGATAGTACCATTGCGGGTTTGACACTGTTTCCCCTCGTATGTTAGAATTTATTTGGCGGTAAACTGTTTATCGCCAAGCCAAAACAGTTAAAAAGGGGAATGGTTTATGAGGATAGAAAGCATAACCCTCGATCATGAAAGAGCCAGAAATTTTGTGGTGGAGCGTCCTATGGGCGCAGGAGTATGGGTGTTCCTTGCACTGAAGGCAAGGGCAGTTTTCACTATCGGCGGCAGGGAGATACCATCGCCCGATAACTCCTTTATCCTGCTGACTCCCGAACAGCCCTTCAGCTATCGCTGCGATGCGGACGATTTCAGCGAGGACAGCGTTTTTTTTACTCCCGATGATGAGGATATAAAGCGTATCACCGACATGAAAATACCGCTCAACAAGGTTATTCCCGCAGCCGAGCTCACAGGCATAACATCGCTTCTTCGCAGTATGTGTCTGGAGTACTACTCCGCAAACAAGAACAGGCTTGAGTCTGTGGATCTGTATTTCCGCCTGCTTCTCAGCAAGGTCAACGAGAGCGTTCTCAGCATGAAAAAGATAAGCGCGGTACATGAGGGACTTTACATAGAGAAGCTCATGTGGCTCCGCGAGAGCATTTAGCGCTGGCCGTCAAAGACCTGGACTGTAGACGAAATGGCGGCGGACGTATCGCTCAGCCGTTCAAGGCTCCAGCATCTCTACACCGAGACCTTCGGAATAAGCATATCAAAGGATATAATCACCAGCCGTCTGGACAAGGCGACTGAGCTCCTGAAAAAGTCGGAATACTCCATCAACAAGGTAGCGGAGCTGGTTGGCTATCCCAATGCCTCCTACTTCAACAGGCAGTTCAAGAACGGCCTGGGCATGACTCCCACCGAATTCCGCAGGGAATATCAGGAACAGGAAGCAATATAAGCAAAAGCTCCGATAAATTCCAATTTATCTTAGCAGCCGTATAAAATTCAATGCCCCTAAGCGCTTTGAAACGCTTAGGGGCAAAACTTATATATGGGTATTTGTCTTCGCGGAGTTTCTTATTATTCACAGAACCATGGCTTTTTTGAGTTAAGTTCCATTTCAAGGTCGAACTGCGTAGCAGTTCCGTCGCCGCTGTAAGGCAGGGGATTGACCATATCGGTGCACTTTGAGAGATCGGCATTATGGAGAGTAGCCGATATCAGTGGTCTGCCGTAGCCAAGCCGCAGCGTAAGATATACTTCTTCGTTTTTCGGAAGCTTCCAGTTTTCGCCGTCTGTTACCCTGAACTTTATGATAAGGTCGCCGTTAAAAGAGTAATCTTCATAGGTATAAGGAGCAAAGTCTTCGGAAATCAGCTGCTTGCCTTTTTCGTTGTGAAGACGTATCACATCGTCCATAGTCAGCGAGCCTGCAACGGGAGCGCTGAGGATAGCCTCTTTGAAAGTCCATTCGTTTACAGCTTCGAGAACATCTTCATAGGAATTCCTTGTCATATCTATGCTGTGTCCGCCTGTTTGGTCTGACAGTGTGCAGACGGCAAGTGCATCGGAGCTTGCGGACTTCTTTACAGTCAGATACCAGTTGCTTCTGTCGATGACGATAAACTTCATGTTCAGTGTGGGATCGAAATAATTGTAGTAGTTGCTGTATTCGCGGAAATCGCCTATTCTCAGAGCCGAGCCCTTTTTAGCAAGCTTCAGGACGTCTTCAAGGTAAATGATACCCTCGTATTCTCTCTCGGGCTGAGTCTCATTTATAAAGCTCTGAACATCGTCATATCTTATATCTATGCCGTTCTTGGTATCTATGCCTTCCGTGGCAGGATACTCCTTTTTATTGATACCGAGGAAAAGCTTGATATATATCGGCTTCTCAGGCGGCACTCCGCCAACCCAGAGGGTATATCCGCTGCCCTCATTGATCCTGAACTCCCAGATATAAAGACCTGAGCCTATATCCTGATAGATATATCCGGTAAAATCAGACCATGTGAGAGCATCTTTTTTCTTTGAAAGCTCAATAACGTCCTTCAGTGTGAGATTTTTTGACATAGGCTTTACCTGAGTTGTGGTCGCAGCCGCCGTAGTCGTAGTTTTTGTGCCTGTTTTGTCAGTCGTTTTCGCTGCGGTCTTGGCAGTAGTTTTTGCAGCTGCTCTGTCGGTGGTCCTTCGTGCTGTTGTACCTGCCGCAGGTCGGGTAGTCTCATGGACATCATTTTCGCTATTGTCCGTGCTCACAGCGGTTTTACCGCTTGTAACAGGCTGGTGAGCTGGATTATCGGTAGTTTCGACGGCAGCTTCATCAGTTACCACAGCGACGGTATGTGTAGTATCGGCGGTGCTGTCTTCGATGTTGTCAGAGACCACTGTTGTGGCTGTTGCCATGATAACGGGAGTATCATCAACAGGCTTGCGGTCGGGAGCCTTCATCTTCATAATGCCCAATACTGCGCCGCATATCACCATAATGCAGGCTGCCGCAAGAAATACCCTGTGAAGGGCAGGGGAGCGGTGCACCACGTCGGTGCCCCTTACCTCCTCATCATCAGCCATATCCATACGGCTCAGCGCCTTGCGGTAGATACGCTGGGAGGTCTTTTTGTCTGCGGCAGTATAGCTGTCTGCAATGCGGCGGACGGTCTTATCGTCTGCATTGTGCAGTATATCGCTTATATTCCTTTTCATAGTATCCCTCCTTCAAAGAGTGATGTCCATATCGGTAAGGACGGTTTTCAGCTTTTTCAGTGCCCTTCGGAGCCTGCTTCTTACCGTTATGGGGTTCATGCCGAGGATACGCGCGGTCTCGGCTGAGCTTCTGTCATAGAAGTACTTCTGTATGATTATGGAGGAGTCGGGCTCGCCCAGTTTCTCTATCTTGCGGAGGAGTATAGCCGATATATCGGAGCTCTCTGCGTCCGCCTCAATATCGTCTCCCGAGGCGAGAGTGTATTCGGTCTCGGCTTCGAGCGGGATATTACGAGAGGTATGCAGGTCCATGGAGCGGCGGAAGTCAATGGCGCGCCGCTTTGCCGAGGTGCCGATATAGGCTTTAAGCGAGGTGTCACGGAGCACATCATACTTCATCATAACATCGCTGAGCACCTCCGCGGTGCAGTCCTCAACATCGTTTCGGCTTCCATATCCGCGGAGGATACTGTAGACTATAGTATAGGCATAGCTCCAGTATTCGTCAAAAAGTGCCCTGAAGCCCTCCTCGGGCGACTCTTTCATCATTCTCTTTATGTCGTTCTCGTTCATTATCCCACCCCCTTGTCGGAAGATACATATATATGTCTTCATTATACACATACGGTGAGTTAATGTAAAGTGTTGCACAGCAGGAAGTAGCTGCTGCTTTTTGCCCGGTGTTTTGTCTCAGGGCAACTTTTTCTCCGCATTTCTTGCTATTTTGGTTATTATATGTTATAATAATAGATATTCTACTATGAGGAGTGAGATTATGAAGGAAATACACAACGAGCACTTTACGGGGGAAAGGGCTCTGTTTCAGTGCAATGAACTCAGAATTTGCGGTTCGCTTTTCGATGACGGAGAGTCGCCGCTCAAACACAGCAGATTTATCGACCTTTCCGACTGTACCTTCGGATGGAAGTACCCCATATGGTACAGTGAAAACATCAGGATGAAGAACTGCAGGATAGACGTCCACGGACGTGCAGGAATATGGTATGTTTCCGAGATAAAGGTGGACGATACTGTTATTGAGGCACCTAAGTGCTTCCGCCATTCGACCAATATAAGCCTTAATAATGTAAGCTTTCCCGACGGACCAGAGACCCTGTGGAAGTGTGCGAATATCCGCCTGAACAATATTACTGCAAACGGTGATTATTTTGCCATGGACTGCGACGGTATGGAGGTCAACGGTCTGAATCTCACAGGCGGCTACTCCTTTGACGGCGTAAGGAACGTGACTGTTAAGAATTCCGTTATCACAGGCAGAGATGCCTTCTGGAACAGTGAAAACGTCATTATATACGATTCTGTCATCACAGGCAAGTATTTCTGCTGGAATTCCCGCAACATCACCCTTGTGAACTGTACCGTGGAGAGTCTCCAGGGAATGTGTTATACGGAGAACCTTATACTTAGAAATTGCAAGCTTCCCAACACCACTCTTGCCTTTGAGTATTCCACAGTAAATGCGGATATAAGAGGCAGTATCGACAGTATCATGAACCCTTCCGGCGGCGTGATAAAGGCTGACTCCATAGGGGAGACCATCATGGACGAAAAGCAGGTAGATGTATCGAGAACGAAGATAATACTCGGCGCTCAGTAAAAAATAAAGCCCCGAAGCGTTTGACGCCTCGGGGCTGTTTTGCATATTTCCTTGCAAATGAACAACTTTTATGCGCTGTTCCTTGCAATCAGCAGTTTTTTATGCTATAATTACTTGGAAATAAGAGCAAGTGTATCTCTTGCGACGAGGAGCTCTTCATTTGTGGGAACGATCCATACCTCGATCTTTGAATCAGGTGTTGAGATCTTTGTGAGCTTGCCTCTGATAGAGCGGTTCAGCTCCTTGTCGATCTTGATTCCGAAGTAATCCATATCCTCACATACCTGCTCTCTTACTTCCCATGAGTTCTCGCCGATACCGCCTGTGAAGAGGACAGCGTCGAGACCGTTCATAGCAGCTGCATAGGAGCCGATGTACTTCTTGATCTCGTAAGCCAGCATATCGGAAACCAGCTGAGCCTTTTTGTTTCCGTTGTTTGCAGCTTCCTGAATGTCACGGTTGTCGGAGCCTACGCCTGATACTCCGAGGAAGCCTGACTTCTTGTTCATATATTCGCTCATCTGTGAAGGTGTGAAGCCGTGCTTGTCAGCAACGAAGGTTACAGCAGAGGGGTCTACGGAACCTGTTCTTGTACCCATTACAACACCGTCAAGAGGAGTAAAGCCCATTGAAGTATCTACGGACTTGCCTGCGTCAACAGCTGTGATGGATGAACCGTTTCCGAGGTGGCATGAAACGATCTTGAGATCCTTGATGTCCTTGCCCATAGCCTCTGCGAGAGCAGCGGATACGAAACGGTGTGATGTGCCGTGGAAGCCGTACTTCCTTACGTGGAGCTTCTCATAATCATCATAGGGAAGACCGAACATGAATGCCTTGGGGGGCATTGTCTGGTGGAAGGCTGTATCGAAAACAACTACCTGAGGTACGTTTGCGGGGATAACGCTCTTACATGCTCTGAGAGCAAGTGCGTGTGCGTGGTTGTGTACGGGAGCAAGCTCGCGGAGCTCATCGATCTTGTCGATTACCTCGTCTGTAACGAGAACTGACTTGTCGAATACGTCAGCGCCCTGTACTATTCTGTGACCTACAGCAGAGATAGCGTCCATGCTGTCGATAACCTTTGCATCGCCTGATGTAAGGCACTCAACAAGCTTCATGAAAGCCTCTGTATGTGTGGGGAATGAGCAGTCCTGGTCAAGAACTCTGCCGTCAGCAGTCTTGTGATTGATATGGCCGTCGATACCGATACGGTCGCAGTTGCCCTTAGCGATAACGCTCTCATCGCTCATGTCGATGAGCTGATACTTCAGTGAGGAGCTTCCTGCATTTACAACTAAGATGATCATATATGTAATTTCCTTTCAAAAATATTTTGCATATATTATTATATACTATTTTTGAAAAATTGCAAGTCCTTTTTTTAAATTTACAGCGATAAGGCGGCATTTTTATGCGTGAAACGAGCGGAAAAGCACGGATTTACTGTTGCAAAACGCCGAAAACCGCCCTGAAATCATCAAATAATATGTAAAGTTGAGAAAAATTTACAGAAAATCATTGAAATAAGAGAAAAGAGGTAGTAAAATGAAAGTCAGCGGTATTATCTGTGAGTACAATCCCTTTCATAACGGACATCTTTATCATATAAGAAAGACCCGTGAGAACGGTGCTACGCATATAGTTGCTGTCATGAGCGGAAACTTTGTCCAGCGGGGCGACACCGCAATTATGGACAAGCTTGAAAGAGCGCGGCTGGCAGTACGGTCGGGAGCAGATATGGTCATAGAGCTGCCCGTGCAGTACAGCCTTGCCTCTGCGGAGAATTTTGCCTCGGGAGCAGTCCATCTCCTGGACGGCCTGGGCGCTGTGGACGAGCTCTCATTCGGCAGCGAATGCGGAGATACGGAAAAGCTCAGGAAGGCTATGGAGACCGTTGACCTTGCGGCACTCACCCACGCTGACGAGATAAAGAGCATTATGGAAAAAGGCTACACCTATCCAAGAGCGTTGAATTCCGTGGTAAACGGATATGACGCCGAGGCAGCTGCCATTATCGCCGAGCCAAACAACACCCTTGCAGTTGAGTACATGAGGGCACTAAAAAGGAGCGGCTCTGCAATGGAGCCCTTTACGGTGATGCGTGAAAAGGCAGCTCACGACGGAAGGAAAACCACCGACGGCTTTGCCAGCGCATCAATGCTCCGCGAGATGATCAAAAACGGCGAGAGCATAGACGCCTTCACCACCGAGGACTGGGCAGCGGCGATAAAGAACGCTGTAAAAAACGGCGAGACCGCATCACTCAGCCGGCTGGAAAGGGTCATTCTCTACAAGCTGCGTACCTGCTCTGTTGAGGAGATAGGACAGATATGCGACGTGGGACAGGGACTTGAGCACAGGATATACGGTGCAAGAATGGCAGGCTCTCTTGACGAGCTTCTGTTTACGGTAAAGACAAAAAGATACACCATGGCAAGGATAAGACGTATAATGCTTTCTCTGCTTATCGGCATAACAAAGGCTGATATGGAGCTGCTCCCGCCATACGGAAGGATACTGGCCTTCAATGAGCGGGGCAGAGAGGTACTTGCAAGGGCTAAGGGCTCTGCGCGGATACCATTCGGCTCCTCAATAGCAAAGCTCTCACAGCTGGGGGATATAGCTGAGCGCTTTGCGGAGCTTGAGATCAGAGCTTCAGACATCTATGGACTGGCACTTGACACTGTGACATCTGCACAGAAGGATTATAGGGCGAAAATAATGATAGATATGGAGTAATGTGAATGATAGCACACTTTCTTCGTAAGACAGCCGCAGCGGCTGCAGCGATGATAGCATTGACATCATGCGGAAAAATGGTGACCCTTATGGACTCTGAGGTGGCTGAGCCCAATGCTTCGGCGGCGGGAGCTTCAGCGGTAAAGGTCACAGAGACGACTGAGCCTTCTACCGAGCCTGTGACAGAACAGTTTACTCTTGACATAAAAATGCCCGAGGGATATGAGATACCAAAAAAATATGCGATACCCGATTTCAAGACAGTGCTCCAGAAACCCGAGCTTCCAACTGGCTGCGAAGTAACGGCGCTCTGCGAGGTGCTGCAGTATCTTTGTTTCGATATAGACAAGGTTGCGCTCTCCGACGAGTTCATGCCCATGGACAACAACGGCATAACCACCATGAAGACCGCCTATATAGGAGACCCAAAGTCCGACGAGGGCTTCGGCTGCTTTGCTCCCGTTATCGTGCAGACAGCCGATGATTACTTTGAGTCTGTCAACTCTCCGTGCTATGCCGTTGATATAACGGGCAGCTCCATGAACGAGATATACTACCAGGTGAGCCAGGGCAGACCCGTAGTTATATGGAGCACCATCAATCAGATAATAACCACTCCCAACCTTCGCTGGGTGACCAATGAAGGCGAGGAGATGTGGTTCAATGACTTCCAGCACTGCGTGGCTATATACGGCTATGACCTTGAGGAGAAAGTGGTACATATAGCTGACCCTCTTGTGGGAAATGTAAAGTATGAGATATCCAAGTTTGAACAGACCTATGAGGTAATGGGCAAGCAGGCAGTGGTCATCTGCGGCGATTCAAATACTCAGGGTGACTACAAGGCTCCTGCCGACAAGCCTCAGTCTCCCATACTTAGCCGAAACAAGGCTGAGCGAAAGAAAGCCGAGGAGGAAGAGGCACGTAAAAAGGCTGAGGAAGAGGAACGCAAAAAGGCTGAGGAAGAGCGTAAGAAGGCAGAAGAGGAAGAACGCAAGAAAGCCGAGGAAGAGGAAAAGCGGAGAGCTGCGGAGGAAGCAGCCCGGGCTCAGGAGGAGAATGAGGCTGTTGAAGAGCCTGCTCCTGCTGAGGGACAACATGATGAAGGTGAAGAGGAGCAGGGATAATTTGATAAAAGGCGTGATTTTTGACCTTGACGGAACACTGCTGGACTCCATGACCGTGTGGAGCAGCATTGACCGAGAATTTTTAATAGAGAACGGCATATCAGACCCGCCGCCCGAGGTCTCGGACGTTGTCAAGAAGATGACTGTGGACGAATCCTCACAGTATTTCATCGACCGTTTCGGACTTCGCTGCACCAAGGAGTACGTCATCAAGCGTATCGAGGATATGGTGCGTGAGCGCTATGAGGAGCAGATCCCGCTAAAGCCCCACGCACAGGAGGTGCTGGACTTCCTTGACCGCAGAAATGTTCCCTACGGCATAGCCACGGCTACCTATAAGGGACTGGCGGAGGCGGCGCTGAAACGCTGCGGAGTCTACGACAGGTTCCGTTTCCTGCTGACTGACAGGGAGTACCCTGCGGGCAAGAACTTCCCCGATATTTTCCTCGGAGGCGCTCAGCGTCTTGGCGCACAGCCTGATGAGACCCTCGTCATTGAGGACTCTCTTCACTGCATAGAGACTGCCAAGTCCGCAGGCTTTACGGTCTGCGGTGTCTATGACCCCGTTGCCGAGGCTGACAGCAGCAGGATAAGAGAGCTCTCCGACTTCTATGTCAAGTCACTGGACGGGATAATACAAATAATTTAGGGCGAACGATGTTCGCCCATGCTGTTTTCAAAGGAGCATAAAGATGAAAAAGGTTATGGTAGGAATGAGCGGCGGAGTTGACAGCTCCGTAGCGGCGATGCTGCTCCGTGACAGAGGCTTTGAAGTCATGGGCGTAACGCTTAAGCTCTTTTCCGATGAGGATATATCCGAGGCACAGAAGGAGGGCAAGACCTGCTGTGCGCTGTCGGACGTTGAGGACGCAAGGAGCGTTGCCTACAGGCTTGGCTTTGAGCACCTCGTTTTCAACTTCAAGGACAATTTTCGCGAGCACGTCATGCAGCAGTTCGCGGACAGCTACATAAGCGGCAGGACTCCCAATCCCTGCATAGAGTGCAACCGCCATGTGAAGTTCGACAAAATGCTCAGGAGAGCACAGGAGCTGGGCTATGACTATATAGCTACGGGTCACTATGCCGTGAACGAGTACGATGAGGAGAGGGGGCGCTTTCTGCTGAAACGTCCCAAGGACCGCAGCAAGGACCAGACCTATGTACTTTACGCTCTCACTCAGGAGCAGCTCTCTCACACTCTTTTCCCCCTTGGTGAGCTGGAAAAGTCTCAGGTAAGGGAGCTTGCGGAGGCTGCGGGGCTGGTAAACTCCAATAAGCCCGACAGCCAGGATATATGCTTCGTTCCCGACGGTGACTATGCAGGCTTCATACGCAGGTTTACGGGCTGCGATACGCCCTGCGGAAGCTTTGTTGACATGGAGGGAAAGGTTCTCGGAGAGCACAAGGGTATCATAAACTATACCATCGGTCAGCGAAAAGGACTGGGCATAGCTCTGGGGCACCCTGCCTACGTGGTGCGCAAGGATATAGCTGCAAATACAGTCACTCTCGGACTGGAGTCCGACCTTTACACAAAGAGTCTTATCGCTGATGATTTCAACCTTATCTCCGTTGAAAAGCTTGATGCTCCCATGCGTGTGACCGCAAAGACTCGTTACAGCCAGAGGGAGCAGCCTGCGGTTGTTTCATACCTTGGGAACGGCGAGTACATGGTGGAGTTCGACGAGCCCCAGAGAGCCGTGACCAGCGGTCAGGCGGTAGTTCTCTACGAAGGTGATATCGTCGTGGGAGGAGGAACTATAAAATGAGCGGAACAGTCCTGCTTGTGGTAGATGTGCAGAAGCTTATCACCAACGATAGGCTCTGTTTTTTTGACAGGTTCAAGGAGAACCTGCGCGGTCTCATAGCCGGGGCGAGAAAAAGCGGCACGGAGATAGTCTTTATCCGCCATGATGACGGCGAGGGACAGCCCCTGTCCATGGGCAATGATGGCTATGATATACATGAGGACTTCGCACCCGAAGCAGGAGAGAAGGTCTTCGACAAGTCCGTGAACAGTCCCTTCCGGGATACGGGACTGACGGAATATCTCCGCTCAAAGGGCGTCAGAAGGCTTATAGTCACAGGCTTGCAGACCGAATACTGCATAGACGCCGCGGTGAAATGCGGTTTTGAGCACGGCTTTGAGATGATAGTTCCCGAATACTGCAATTCCACCGCCGACAATGAATACATGACCGCGGAGCAGACCTACCGTTACTATAATGAGTTTATCTGGAAGAACAGATATGCACATTGCTGTGGTATTGCAGAAGCAATTGATATTATACAGAATAACAAAGATAAACCGAAATTCTCTGAGACACATATCATCAGGAGGGCAGCGAAGGAAGATATTTCGAGAATTGCGGAGATACTTGTTTTTGCAAAACGAATGAAGTACCGCTCTGTTTTTAATGACGACGTGTATTCATTTTGCGAATTGCAGGTATTATCTGTCGCTGAAAAGTATATTGAAAACGGCTTTCTTAACAATATGTTCCTGTATGATGACGGAATAATAAAAGGGCTTATCCGCATTGAGAAAGAAGAGATCGTTGAATTATATGTGGATCATTTCTTCCAGGGGCAGGGAGTCGGCTCAGAGCTGATAGAATATGCCAAAGAGAATTATCCGGTCAGTTTTCTATGGACAATTGAAAAGAATACTGCTGCTATACGCTTTTATGAAGCACATGGTTTTCATCTTACAGACATTAAGAAGTTTGAAGAAGGAACTACGGAATATATTGTAAAAATGAAAAGGTAATTTTTACCGAATAAAAGGAACATTATGGAATACAAATACGAAAAGCTAACCGATAAAATATATGTCTGCGCCAGCAGCGATCACCGCTTTGGCACAGATGCCTTTCTGCTGGCGGACTTTTCACAGTACCGCGCCAAGGATAAGGTATGCGACCTGGGTACGGGCTGCGGTATAATCCCCTTTATCATGCAGAAGAAGCTGCCTCCGCAGGTAACTTATGCTGTGGACATACAGGAGGGCGCCATAGAGCAGCTCCGACTGGGACTTGAAAAGAGCGAGACAACTGGTATAATTCCTGTCTGTGCGGATCTGAAAGAGCTATGGGAGGGCGCTCCTCTGGGACAGCTTGACCTTGTGACCTGCAATCCGCCCTACAAGGTGAACAATGCAGGCTTCCAGAGCGTTATCACTGCCCAGAAAATAGCCCGTCATGAGATATTATGCACCATTGATGTCGTCTGCGCGGCTGCACAGAAGCTGCTGAAATTCGGCGGAAGGCTCTGCGTATGCAACCGTCCCGAGCGCCTGAGCGACGTTATATTTGCTATGAAGAGCCATGACATCGAGCCCAAAAGGCTCCGCTTCGTATCGAAGAACGCTGAGGAAGCTCCCTGGCTGTTCCTCATAGAGGGCAAAAAAGGTTCAAAGCCATTCATGAAGGTGGAGCCCCAGCTGTACATACGCAGCGAAAACGGCTTCTCCGAGGAGCTTCAGAAAATATACGACACAGGAAAGGAGCAGGCATGAGCGGAACATTTTACGTTATAGGTACTCCCATAGGAAATCTTGAGGATATAACCCTGCGTCAGCTTGACACGCTGGCGGCAGTGGACTTCATCTGTGCGGAGGATACCCGTGTGACCCTGAAGCTGCTGAACCGCTTCGACATAAAAAAGCAGCTCATAAGCTTTCATGAGCACAGCTCAAAAGCCGACGCACAGCGCATAATCGACAGGCTTCTTGCAGGGGAGAGCTGCGGCATAGTCACCGACGCAGGTATGCCCTGCATATCTGACCCGGGAGAGGTGCTGGTGAAGCTATGCGCCGAGCAGGGGATAGATATAAAGGTGGTCCCCGGTCCAAGCGCCGTAGTTTCGGCGGTTGCCGTATCGGGACTGAGCACCCGCAGATTTACATTTGAGGGCTTCCTGCCCGTACCGAAGAAGGAGAGAGCTGAGCGCCTTGAAAAGCTTCGCGGCGAGACTGCGGTAATGGTGTTCTATGAAGCTCCCCATAAGCTGAAGACCACTCTTGCCGATCTTTGCGGGTTCTTCGGGGGCGACCGCAGGATAGCGCTATGCCGCGAGCTCACCAAGATCCATGAGGAGGTCATAAGGCTGACTCTGGCTGAGGCTGTTGAGTATTATAACCTCAATGAACCCAAGGGCGAGTTCGTTCTCGTACTTGAGGGTGCCTCTGAGGATGCAGAGGACGGTATCACCATCGAACAGGCTATGGAGCAGGTGACGAAGCTCATAGATATGGGGGAAAAGCCCACAGAAGCCTGCAAGGCTGTGGCAAAGGAAACGGGCTTCCGCAAGAGCGAGCTCTATGCGAAGCTGCAGTGAGTGAAAGGCTGTCTGTGCCATGCATTACGCAGTCTGATGCCCCTACCTTATAATATAAAAATGATAGAAAAGTGAAAATTAGTGTAAAAAGCTTGAAATTGTAAAGAATTTGTGATATAATTATTAGCGTTATTATTACTGCCTCAGTAATTTGTGTAACCATGTTCCCCAAAAGCGCTATATCAATACAATTATAAAATATTCTGCCGCAGATACAAGACCTGCGGCGAAAGAAGGTTCTTTATGATTTGCGATCTGCACTGTCACACCACGCTTTCTGACGGTTCTCTGGGCATCGAAGACGTTATTGCTCAGGCGAAGCGCATGAATATCGACTGGCTTTCGATAACCGATCACGATACGATGGCGTCCTTTTCAAGGGCTGACGTATTGGGCGATCGTGCAGGAGTAAAGATACTCCATGGCGTAGAGCTTTCAGCGTGGGATAAGGAAAGAAACAGCAAGGTTCACATACTTTGCTACGCTCCGTCAAAGCCCAACAGACTTGAGGGGCTTTGCATGAAATCCTGTGAGATAAGAAAGGAATGCTCCAGAGAAATGATCGAGAAGGTCATGGAGAAGTTCCCCATCACACAGGAGAGCATACTCAAACGCACAACGGCTTCAAAGAGCATTTTCAAACAGCATATCATGCGTGCCCTCATAGACTACGGCTATGCGCTGGAGTTCTACGGCGACCTTGACCGCGAGCTGTTCAATCCCGAAAACGGCTCCTGCTACGTTGAGCGTGAATACCCTGACGTAAATTTTGTTATTGACCTGATACATACCGCAAAGGGAGTTGCTGTCATGGCTCACCCCGCGCAGTACAACAATATCGAGCTTCTTGAGGAGCTGGCTAAGAAAGGAAAGATCGACGGCGTTGAGGTGGGACATTTCTCTGCCGACGAAAGCTGCCGCAAGGAGCTTTCAGCCATTGCACAGAAGTACGGTCTCATCGAGACAGGCGGTTCGGATTTCCACGGGCTCTATAATAAGGTGCCCGCACATCTTGGCAGCGAGACTACCACAAAGGAAAATCTCGACAGGATACTCAAGCTTGCTGCAAGCATGAAATAAGAGGTAAAAATGGACACAAAGCTTATCCCGTTCATACTTTTTCTGGGACTGTTCCTGCTTTTTGCGGCACCTGTCGCCACGGGGATAATCAATCTGGGAAACGGAGCCGGAATGGCGGTATCCGCTGCAATGGCGCTGATATTCCTGTTCTGGGGAAGGTTCACGGGAGCTGTGGGAAGATGCTGGGAGAAGCCTCTGGGAAAGATAGTTCTTTCTCTTGTCGGACTGGTCGCAGCAGTCAGCATAATTCTGGCTGTGGTCATCAGCATTTTCATGATACGGGAGTCGACAGACCTGCCGAAGGACGAGAACACCACGGTGGTAGTCCTTGGCTGCAAGGTAAAGAACGGCGGTCCCAGTCTTATGCTCGGCAGGAGACTTGATGCCGCTTACGGCTATCTCTCAGAACATGAAAGTGTCTGTGCCGTTGTTTCGGGCGGACAGGGAAGCGACGAGAGTATCAGCGAGGCTCAGTGCATGAAGGATTATCTTGTGGCGAGGGGCATAGCTCCGGAGAGGATATTCATGGAGGACAAGTCGGTGAACACCGAGGAAAACCTCCGCTTCTCAAAGAAAGTCATAAATGAAAACGGGCTTCCTGAGAAGATCACTCTCGTGACAGACAATTTCCATCAGCTCCGCGCAGAGATGATAGCGGAGTCACAGGGCATTGAGGCTTGTAATATTTCGGGAAAGACCTCATGGTACCTTCTTCCCACCTATTGGGTGAGAGAGTGGTTCGGAGTTGTCTACTATAAGCTTTTCGGATAGGAGCTTATCAGGTAAAATGGGTCATAATGAGGATATGTGACGGAATGTATGCGGTCTCTCCGCGATTTTTCGTTTACAATAAAGTCTTTGCAAGGCGTTTCAGTACCAGAAAGCAGGCAGAGGCATATATGATTTCATCAGGTTTTGACAAAAGGGCGTATATCACCTGTGAGCTTGAAGGTGAGACATAATGGGCCGGAAGTATCGGCTCCAGCTATATTATATAGTATAAGTTATTTGTAAAGGAATGGTTATTTTGAAGATCGGATTTTCAACACTCGCTTGTCCTGAATGGTCATGGACTGACATTTATTCTATGGCTAAGGACTTCAGATTTGACGGAATAGAGATAAGAGGTCTGGGCAATGAGATCTTTTCCGTTAAGGCACAGCCCTTTACAGAGTCTCAGCTACCAAATACAGTTGCAAAGCTCCGCTCACTCGGACTTGAGATCCCTTGCCTTTCTTCCGGCGCCTGCCTGAAGTTCAAGGACAAGTATCAGGAGGCTGAGGACGAGATAAAGGCTTACGCTCAGCTGGCTCAGAAGCTCGGTGCTTCCTACATAAGAATACTCGGAGATCTTGAGCCTGCCCCCGGAGGCAATGTTGATGATGAGTATATCGTAGAGACACTGAAAAAGCTGGTGCCCATAGCTGAGGAATACAATGTGACCCTCCTGGTGGAGACTAACGGTGTATACTCCGATACGGCCCGTCTTGCCAGGATACTGGACAGTGTAAAGAGCAGAAAGGTGGCAGCCCTCTGGGATATGCACCACCCCTACCGCTATAACAACGAGTCTCCCGAGACCACTGTCGCAAACCTTGGCGAGTATATCAAGTACATCCAGGTCAAGGACAGCGTTATGCGCGAGGACGGCACTGTTGAGTACCGCATCATGGGTACAGGTGACATTCCCGTAAAGCAGATGATAGAGGCTCTGGACACTATCAACTACAACGGCTATATCTCTCTTGAGTGGGTAAAGCGCTGGGCAAGAGACCTCAGCGACGCAGGTATCGTTATACCTCAGTTCGCAGAGTATATGGCTCCCTACAAGAAGTCTCACAAGCACCCCCTCCAGACCAATATGAGAGGAGACGGTCAGTATCCATGGCCCAAGGAGAGGATACTCAACTACACATTCCCCGACATGCTTGATCGTATCTGCGAGCAGTTCCCGAATCAGTATGCTTTCCGCTATACTGAACTGGATTATACAAGAACATATCCAGAGTTCCGCGACGACGTTGATAACTTTGCACGCTCCCTCCTTGCAATGGGCGTAAAGAAGGGCGATCACGTTGCTATCTGGGCTACAAACGTTCCCCAGTGGTACATAACCTTCTGGGCTACTACCAAGATAGGCGCTGTACTCGTAACAATGAATACAGAGTACCGTATCCATGAGGCTGAGTATCTGCTGAGGCAGTCCGATACTATGACCCTCGTCATGATCGACGGTATCAAGAACATCAACTACGTTGATATCATCAAGGAGCTCTGCCCCGAGCTTGAGACCTGCGAGCCCGGTAAGCTCAACTCCGCAAGACTTCCTTACCTCAAGAACGTTATCACTGTTGATTCAAAGAACAACGGCTGCTATACCTGGGAGGAGGCAGTTGCTCTCTCAAAGAACGTTCCCTACAGCGAGGTAGAGCGCGTAAGAAAGACTATCGATATCCACGATGTTGCAAATATGCAGTATACTTCCGGAACCACAGGCTTCCCCAAGGGCGTAATGCTTACACATTATAATGTAGTAAACAACGGTAAGGCTATCGGCGACTGCATGGATCTGTCCACAGCAGACCGCATGATGATACAGGTGCCTATGTTCCACTGCTTCGGCATGGTACTGGCTATGACAGCTTCCGTTACACACGGTACCACAATGTCTCCTATAACAAGATTCTCTCCCAGAAAGGGACTGGCTTGTATCAACAAGGAGAAGATAACCTGCTTCCACGGCGTTCCTACCATGTTCATCGCTATGCTGGGACATGAGGACTTTGACAAGACCGACTTCTCACACGTGAGAACAGGTATCATGGCAGGCTCACCCTGTCCAATAAAGACCATGGAGGAAGTTATAGAGAAGATGCACATGAGCGAGATCTGTATCACCTACGGTCAGACCGAGGCTTCTCCCGCTACTACCATGAGCAAGACCACAGACCCCATCGAGCAGCGTGTAAATACTGTCGGCGGACCTATCTTCGGTGTTGAGTGCCGTATCGTTGATCCCGAGACCAACGAGGCGCTCCCCGATGACGTTGACGGCGAGTTCGTTGCAAGAGGATACAATATAATGAAGGGCTACTACAAGATGCCCGAGGCAACTGCCGCAGCTATCAACTCAGAGGGCTGGCTCCACACAGGAGACCTGGCAAGACGCCGCTCAGAGGACGGCTACTTCAAGATCACAGGCCGTATCAAGGATATGATAATCCGCGGCGGTGAGAACATCTACCCCAAGGAGATAGAGGACTTCCTCTACACATATCCCAAGGTAAAGGACGTTCAGGTAATAGGCGTTCCCGATGAGGACTACGGCGAGGAGATCATGGCGTGCATCGCGCTCCAGGACGGCGAGACTGCTACAGAGCAGGAGATCAAGGACTTCTGCCTTGCAAGAATGGCAAAGCACAAGTGCCCCAGATACGTTGATTTCGTTGACGGATTCCCCATGAATGCCGCAGGAAAGATACTCAAGTACAAGATGAGAGAGCAGGCTGTAGAGAAGCTGAAGCTCCACAAGGCTGACAGTATCGTTACCGCATAATAGTATAAAGCCGCTTATCTTCGACGGAGCAGTCGGAGACAGGCGGCTTTTGTGTATTATTTACAAAACGGTACACTTTTGAGGATAACCTTGATTTATTTTGCTTTGTGTGTTATAATATTCACATATGATATAAGGGGGAATATTTATGAGTAAATTTCCGGGAAGTCTGCTTGCTGCCTTTACTGCTGCGATAATTTCTGTTTCGGCAGTTCCGTCGGCAGTATATGCACAAACTTCTATAATTGATCTGTCCGACGCAAAGCAGGGAGCTGCTGCTTCATCACAGATAGGCTGTCTGTCAATACCGGTGCTGAAAAGGACATCGCCTGAGGATGAAACGCTTACTGCTACTGCCGGGTTTACTCCCATAAGCAGCAGGACTGTGAAGGCGGACAGTGCCGATCTGCCATCCTCTTTTGATATGAGGAATATATACGGCACATCAACGGTCAAGGATCAGGACGAGTATGGCACTTGCTGGGCTCACGCGGCAATAGAAAGCGCTCAGTCAAGCCTTATAGAAGCAGATCCGTTCATTGATCTGTCTGAGCTCCACACAGCCTTCTATAACTATTACGGCGAAGATCAGATACAGCTTTTCGGCAAGTCTGTCAAAGAGACTCTCAAAGAGGGCGGAAGTTCCGGAATGGTATCAAATCTGTGGTCTCAGTGGATAGGACCTGTCAACGAGAGCAGGCTTCCGTATTCTGATGTTGACTTCTTTAATGACGGCTATCAGCTTGATTATATGCGCTATCAGTCAGATTATCACATGAGGAATTCCTACAGCTTTGAATACGACAAGGAAAGGGAGAACTTTGAGGCGGTCAATTCCACACTCAAGGAGTTCATCTACAACGGCAGATCTGTTGACGTGTCATATATGTCAAGCAAGTCACAGAACTGGTCTGATACATATAAGAGCTCCTATACCACAAGAAAGCCGAGATTTGCCAATCATGCCGTTACCATAGTTGGCTGGGACGACAATTTCTCTGCATACAACTTCAAAACCACCCCTCAGGGCGACGGTGCATGGCTCTGCAAGAACAGCTGGGGCACCGATGAAGGCGACAACGGCTATTTCTGGCTTTCCTACTATGACTCATCCCTGGCGGATTTCGCCGTATTTGAGCTGCAAAACGTTGAAGGTGATGAGATCATATATCAGTACGACAGCTTTTCCCCCATACAGACTCTCTCTGCTTATGATACCGTTGAGGAGAACGGTCCGTCCTATATGGCTGATATCTTTATGGGAGATCCCTACACACAGATCGGCTCAGTAGGTACATATTTCTATAATGCGGGTACAGAGTATGAGGTGACTGTCTACACCAACCTTACCGAGCCTACTGTTCCCACTTCGGGTACGCCGTCGGCAGTTACAAAGGGCGTCAGCAATCTTACCGGATTTATGACAATCGATCTCGATGAACCTGTTGTGCTTGAAGAGGACTCTACATTCGCAGTAGTGGTAAAGCTCTACTGTCCCGATACTCCTTATGTAATTCCTATCGAAAGCAGTATGTACATCGAGGACGCCCAAGGCAAAAAAACAGATGTTACGGGCTGCAAGAATGAGCAGTTGTCCAGGAATACGTTCTGGAATCAGAGCTATATCAGCTCTGACGGAGAGAAATGGACTGATGTCACAGATGAAAAAGAAATAATAGTCTATACTGATGAAGAAAAACAGAATGTTCTTGATTCCTTTATTGCCACTTTCTATGACGGACTTGAGCCTGAGGATACCGACCTCCTTGAGAATGCCAGGATAGATGAGGGCTATTTCACAAGGCTCTTCGCCAAGGGTGATCTGAAGTGCAAATTGGGCAATATTACCCTAAAAGCATACGGAGAATCGATAGGAAAGGTGAGGTTTTCCCATCCTGCGGGCATTGTCAATGCCGATGAAAAGGTGAGCCTTTCTCCTTCGATCGAAGGTTATCCTGTCTATTACCGTGAGAACGAGCACGATGAGTATAAGCTCTATACCGAGCCCTTTGCAGTCACAGAGGATATGACTGTCTATGCATATGAAGATCTGGGCGACAAATACACCAATTATTACGGTGAGCCGCTGACGAATGCTGTCTCTATCCGTGAGTTCAAGCCGCACAGACCGGTAATGAACTGGATAGGATATAAGGCGGACGAGGACAGGATATCTACAAAGATGAGATATCTCGACAGAGTCTCTGATAACGAATTCAGCATTGAGCTTCCTGTATCGGCAGAGAAGATATCCCTCTACTGCGGGACGGATTATGCAGTAAATTACAAAGATGAATACCACGGCGGCTTTGAGTGGCTGAAGAATATCCCTGTGGATTACGGCATGAACGATATAGAACTGACTCTTACGGGAGCAGGTCTTCCCGATGAGGTAGTTACCGTCCATGTGAACAGGGTCATGATAGGCCTTGATATGGAAAAGGAGATCATTGACCACTGCTATGTGGACAAGATACTGGCGCCGGACGGCAAGGAGCTCAAGGTGGGAGACTCCATAAGCGAGTATACAGGTCAGTATCTTACTATTATAGAAAAGGGCAAGGAAATGCAGTTCTATATCAATGAGAGACCTGTTATTCCCGAGCTTAAGATCGATTATAAAAACGAGATACTTGGACCTCTCACCAAGAAGCTGGCGGACAGGATCATAATCGCCACGGGAGACGGCTCTAAAGATAACTTTATTGCCCACTCGGCAAGAATCTTTTCGGGAGATGAGTTCTTCAGCTCAGATGTACAGGAGTATTATATAGATCTTATCCCCGGTGAGACCATAACGCTGAAAACAGCGGCTGACAGCGAGTATATGTCAAGCGAGAGCGTTACATATGTAATTCCTGAGGCTCCGCAGACTCCGCCTGATCTGAGCGGGATCTATGAGGCAGAGGAAGGAGTATTCAAGATAAAGGACCCTGAGAAATATGAAGCGGGAAATATTGGGTATATGCCTGCTGGGCTTGTGGACATGGTAGCCTCGGATTACGGCTATGATACATGGACCTTCAGAGCCTTGCTGAAAAAACGTTACTGTGCTGACGAGAATGCATATGTGGACGACTACTTTTCGGCAGATTATCAGCCGATAGATGAGATGATGTTTAAATGCTGCTATATAATCAGGTATGCACCAACGGATACAAGCTTTGCTTCTGTAGGAGTAGAATATATGCCGACCCTTAAGGGCGATGTAAACGGCGATATGTCAGTTGATGCGGTAGATGCATCACAGGTGCTTCAGCACTACGCGCTTATAGCTGTCGGTGGCAGCAGCTGCATTGACCCAATGTTTATCCACTCTGCGGATTTCAACGGAGACGGTAAAATAGACGCGGTTGACGCTTCTCAGATCCTTGCCTTCTATGCAGAGAATGCTGTCACATACGATTAGTATTACTGAGTTGAATAACATTACAAAAAAATGCACATATCAGGCTTGATATTTTGTACTCGTTAGGCAATAGGCGTAAAAGAAAGGGACGGTATTTGTGTAATAAACGTCAAAATGTCTTTAACCGTTTTGTAACTTTTGATTTTAATCGTAGGGATTTGTGTTATTATTGCCAAAAAAACTGTGTTGAAAGTGTACACTGTGACCAAAAATGATTAAAGAACGATACAAAATATTGACTTTGACCGCAAAATACGGTATATTTGTAAATGCAAAAGCAATTGTTGCACAATGCTGTATCGACCTGATACGGAGGATATCA
>Ga0116174_10000211_pt1 | contig 59010 bp, 52 predicted proteins | sample AD_UKC087_MetaG_FD_89801 | JGI IMG/M metagenome (GOLD analysis project Ga0116174, IMG submission 89801) | Active sludge microbial communities of municipal wastewater-treating anaerobic digesters from USA - AD_UKC087_MetaG | ecosystem: Engineered > Bioreactor > Anaerobic > Digestate | place: USA...
CTTTAGATGGAAATATAACTACGGAAGGCGACGTGGAAGTGTCAAGCGGAACTTTATTTGCGGATACGTACGGTATATATGTTAAAGGCGATTGGATAATGAGGGGTACATTTTTACCCGGAACCGGTAAAGTAGCTTTTAATGGTATTTATAATCAGCTTATTAAAGGTGATACCAATTTCTATGATCTCGCTATAACTAGAAGTACTCCCAGTGGAGTAATTACTTTTTACGGAGGGGATACTACCGGTGTTACAGGTTCTCTTGTTCTTCAGGGTGCTCCCGGAGCATTACTTACACTTAAATCATTCAATACTTCGGACTGGAATCTTGATGTTGATGGTGCAACTGTAGAGGTAACATATGTTGCTGTTTCTCACAGCAACGCTTCTGGAGGTGATACTATTGATGCTACTGATAAGTCAAATGTTGATCAATACAATAATACTAATTGGCTTTTCTACCCTACTACCAGTACAGATTTATTTATATTTAATTTTGACGGCCAGCTTGATATGGAAGGTCTCAACATTGAATAATTGACACTCGGTGGAAAACATGTAAAATGGTCTACGTACCAAAGACAGCGGGGGCTTGAAGAAAGATTAAATATCCCGCCGAGGGAATCATTACTTTATACATTTAATGATGGTGGGCTTTCCATCTTTTTTTAAATGAATTTCCCAGGTTTTGGTGCACACTTGTATCTTGTTACATATACATATGGCTAAAAAAGATATAAATAAAGAAATAGTAAAAACATTAAAAGATAAAATAGATAGATCTAAATCTGTTTTATTTACTGATTATCTGGGAATTAATTCAACTGATGCGAATATACTAAGACAAAAGATGAAAGATAATGATGCTGAAATGGTTATAGCAAAGAATACTCTGATAAAAGTCGCTATTTCAGAAACAACAAATCAAAAAGATGTTGTTAAGGATTTGGAAGGACCTACTGCTGCAATATTTTCCTATAATGATCCTATATCTCCAATAAAAACATTCCTTGAATTCATACAGAAGAAGGATTTTCCTAAGGTAAAATCTGCTATTATTGATAATTCTTATTTTTCAGCGGAACAGGTGTCTAGGATAAAAGATATTCCTTCAAAAGAACAGATCCTTTCACAGCTGGTAGGAAGTTTGAAGTCCCCTCTTTCTAATATTGCTATTGTTCTTGGAGGTGTTCAAAGAAAATTTGTATATACTATTAATGCAATTTATAAAAGCAAAGGGGGTGAAAATTAATGTCTGACGAAATTAAATTAAGCGATAATGCTAAAAAAATAATGGATTTAGTGGAAAAGCTAAATGTATTGGAGTTAAATGATTTAGTAAAGGCCTTGGAGGAAAAATTTGGAGTTACAGCTTCAGCTCCTGTCATGATGGGTGCAATGATGCCAGCGGCAGGCGCTGCAACCAACGGAGAAGCTTCTGCTGAAGAAGAAAAGACTGAATTTGACGTTGTTCTTACTTCATCCGGGGATGCTAAAGTAAATGTTATTAAAGCTGTAAGACAAATTAATCCGGCACTTGGTCTTGTTGAAGCAAAGAATCTTGTAGATTCAGCTCCTAAAACAATACTTGAAGGTGCTAAGAAAGAAGCAGCTCAGGAAGCTAAGAAAGTATTAGAAGCTGCTGGGGCAAAAGTAGAATTGAAATAATTCTTTAAATACTTTTGATCATTAATCTTGAAAGGTCCCTTTAAAGGGGCCTTTCTTTTTTCAGGTTTACATATTATTTCTTTATATATCACTGATTAAAAACTATCACATTTTGTATATACCTGATAATAGAGAAAATTACTTTCAAATAAGACATTAATTCCTGGATTCTATTATTCTTTCATATAATTCTTTATACAGAACAGCACTCTTATCCCAGCTAAAATCCATATTCATTGCACTGTCAACCATCTTCCTATACTTATCTTTATCTTTATAAATTAGAAGTGCTTTATATATTGCATCCTGCAGAGCGTCTACGGAATAATTGTCAAATAATATACCGTTATTTCCGTTCTTTATAGAATCCTTTAACCCCCCTGTTTTTCTGGCTATTGGCAATGTACCGTACCAATTTGCTATCATTTGTATCAAACCGCATGGCTCGTATTTAGAGGGTATTAATAAATAATTACTCGCAGAATATATATTGTTAGCTAATTGTATGTCAAAGGATATATTAATAGACACGTTATTTATCTTCTCCAGATTCTTTAATTTTTGTTCCCATTTACTTTCTCCCTTACCCAAGAAAATAAATTGACCTCCTGACCTAATAATCTCCTCCACTACATCATAAATCAACGATATACCCTTCTGATTAGAATCTACTCTTCCTATGTAAGAAAATATAGGAGAATCAATGCTATCCTTTAATCCTAAACTTTTTTGAATATATTTTTTTGCATTATTCTTTCCCTCTTCCCAATTTTTGTTGTCAAAACTCCTTGGAAACATACTGTAGTCAATCCCATTTAGAATACCCGATAATCTGCTTCTTCTTGCCAAAAGAATATCGGATAAGCTTCCTCCATATTCTTCTGTTAAAATTTCTTCTGCATATGAAGGCGATACGGCGTTAATAAAATCACTTGAAGCTATTCCCTGCTGTATCATATTTAAATCCCCATCTGCTACATCCCAATCAATAAGAGGATGGGATCCGGGAACAATACCTACTCTTTTAACTGTCTCTGAGTTTCCCAATCCCTGATACATAATATTATGTATAGTAAATAAAGTAGCAGGACGGCTATCCGGAATTTCATCCTGAAGAAGATGGGTTACCAAACCGGTATGCCAATCGTTGCAATGAACCACATCATAGGTGTTAAAACCTGATTTTATAAATTCAACTACACACCTATCAAAAAAAGCATACATTTCGGTCTCAGATAGATTCTTTTCAAAAAAACCTACACCACCGGAATTAAAATAGTCATGATTCTTTAGTAATATGACATCAACTGCAGAATTAGGTAATACAGTTTTGTGGACTTCTACGGTGTGCACACCACCCCCAAAAGGAACAAATATATCATGTGATTTATAGACCGTGAAATCTTCTGTCCTGGCTGTTGGAAAAAAAGGTACAATCACATCTGCATTTACCCCTATCTTTTCCAATGCCTTTGGCAGTGACCCGATAAAATCCCCCAATCCGCCAATTTTTACTATTGGGGAAACCTCTGATGCTGCAATTAGTATTTTCATATTTTTTAGCTTCCTCTCTGTTCAGGCTGTCCTCCTCTTATTCTTAAATACTCTTCTTTATATTTTTTTATAATTTCCTCCATTCTCTCATTTGATATTTCTATTCTAAGTAAATCTATTACGTTAATAGTGTCATATATATCCAGTTTATTTTCAAGTTTATATATTGCATCCCTCCATAAAATTGCTCTCTCATAGTCTCCTTTCTTTGATGATATCAGTTCCTGCTCCTTCATGGTGTCTATAAAAGCATTATAAACTGCTTCTTCTTCTCCCCCTCTTTCTAAGGTTCTTTCTTTAAAAGGTAATCTTAATATCTGATTTTGCTCCTTAGCCATCTTTCTTATTTTCCCTGTTCTTTGCCATTCAAAAGATATTGAAACAATTTTTTCATAATATTGGGAAGCTTTCTTTAAATTATCATCCGATATACCCGGTATATCTCTCACAATATCTAACAATGCGTATGCTCCGCTTTCAATCATCTCTAAAGCCCACCACGGTTTTCCCGATGCCCAAAAAAAGTGATCGCTTGCCAAAGCTTGATCCATTTTCCTTCTAATAGTCTCATATTTCGGGCTATTCGAAGGTAAATTATTAACAAGATCCAAGCAAAATTCTAACATTTCCCACTGGTATTTATGAATTATATTATCTTTATCTTTCCAGGATATAAATTGTATACCCTTTTTAATATCTTCCGGACTGCTGGCCCAAGTCGAAGTTATGGGTGATACACTTCTATTTTCTAATGATGCGTTATATTCATCAACATATTCAGATATTTTCATCTTTATTATTTCTTTGTCATCAAGTAATTTAAAGAGAAAATCATCAAAATTTATTCTATGATGGCCAAAAGTTTCACCATCCATTCCTGTCAGTAAGTAACCGTCCTTTGATAAGTCATGTTTAATAGCGTTCTTAAAGGATTCTGTATCTCTAACAACTGCTGACATAATAAGATTGCTTATCCTTCTTATTCTAAAAAATATTTTTATATCGGACTTCTCGGATACATTTATATATTTAGTTACACCGTCCAGATAACCTTCAGGATTTGCAATTTCATCAACTAGCACCCATTCATACCCTAAATCACTTAGAATCCTCGATAGTTTGTCGTCATAAGCCATTTCCGGAGGAAAAAAACCATTAAGATTTAGACTATCTCCAAAATAGTTTCTAAGTGTTTTTTCATTTTCTTTGATTTGTCTTACTGCCTCACTATCAGGAATCAACGGTAATAAAGCATGATATTTACAGGAACCCGTCAACTCAATCTTCTTATCTTCTACTGAAGTTCTTATGTCATTTATAACATCTGCGTAACCGTTTTTGTCTAACAACTCTATCAAAGACCCGCTTATATTAAGTGTGATATTGGCTTTCTTAATATTTTTTATTCTGGAAAATATTGGTCTGTAACATTGTTTTACAACGGCATCAAGTATATCCGGTTGTTGATTTACTGGTTGATAGAAGTGTAAAAAATTTAACCAAATCATTTTAGTTCTTTTATTATTTCGCCTATTAATACTTTTACGTCCTTTGTATATTTTGCGTCTGCATTAGTATCTTCATCTATTGTACATATTATATCTGCATATTTCATCACATCTCTTACTATTTCTGGATTGTATAAATTTTTACCCATTAAAGATTTTTTCGATAACCACCAGAACTTGTCGCTGTTTAAAAATTTGTGCAAATTAATGTATTTTATTATGTCATTGTATATTAATTCATTATTATTATCTTTATTATAACTAATATTCCATATAGGTATGTTTTGCATATCACTAACATTATCTACTGTACTACTATAATTAGTATGACTAATAATCAAATATTGCAATTTCCACATATTTAACTGTGTAGAGTTGTTATTGTCATACCAAAATGGGTATATATCGCCTCTGGACCAATCATCTTTACTTGCTCCCCAGCTTGATTCTCTAAACTCAGAGATTAGGGGATGGTTCCTCTCATCAACCATGTCACTCACACTAGAAACAAATATTCCGGCTCCTTCCAGTAAACCTAAAAAATAATCCAATAGGTATATTCCATCAGGATAATGATGCCCAAAATATTCTCCGTCTAAAGACAACACTAATGATGAGTTGTCTATCTTTTTAGAATAAATTATGGATAATATGTCATTGAGATTAGTCTCTCTTTTAAATGACAGCATATTACTTAACAGGCTGTCTCTGCACACCACATTTATCCCAAGATCCTTTAGAGTATAAATAGACTTGTTATTATCCGCACTGGGGGGAAGGCATGTGTCTTCAGCCATGAACCATTTATACCCAAGATCAGATAATATCTTTGCTAATTCGTAATTGACGGCCATTTCGGGAGGGAAAAATCCCTGAATATTCTTAACCATAATAGACGGTTCTCCTTCAAACCCATGTTTTGTACCAAAGTAGTATCCCAAACCATATTCATTCAGAATAATCTGCTCTTCTACTAAATTTTCTGGAATCTTTGTCAGCAAAGGATGATACGCAGCACTCCCTGTTATCTCTACCCTCTCTTGTTCATAAAGTGTCTTTAAATCCTGCAGCCAATCATAATACCCATATTTATCCATCTGTTCCAATAGAGATAGGGGAACGTTCAGAGTAAATTTATGGTTCTTTTTATTTTTTATTATCTTTAGGAGGGGGATATAACACTCAGCAGTAATCTTCTTAAACACTTCGGGAGATTGCATCGGAGGTTGATAAAGGTGTAATACTAATGCAACTTTCATAAATATCATTATCCGATACTTATACTATCCTGTCAAAATATTGGATATTGGTGATTAAAAAGGTTTACATATACTTAGAGGATCCGAACTGGAAGAGACGGAATCCTATACTCCTGCCCACAGCATAGGAAACCTTAGTGTCCCCTCCAGATTGGATCCTCTAAAGTAGGGAGATTATAGCAAAGTAGGTTCTAATGTCAATAAATGTACTATTAATATGAATGTCTTGATGCTAGCTTACAATACTCTCCATGGTCTTATCTTTTTCCTTGTTTTGAATACGAAGAGTAATAGCTCTCTCATACAATTTGTCATACTCCTGAGCACTATGTTCCCAACTAAAATCCGAATTCATCCCGTTTCTTTGTAGGGATCTCCAAACTTCCTTGTGCTGAAATAACTCCCATGCCCTAACGATCTGGCCATATAAAGAAAACTCAGAGAATTCATTAAATACCAATCCATTTCCTGTTCTTTTAATAGTATCAAAATTCTCCACAGTATCTGATAAACCCCCAACATTCCTAACAATGGGCACAGCACCATATCTCATTGCTTCAATCTGAACAATACCGCAAGGCTCAAACCTTGATGGGTATAATATACAATCGCACCCTGAAAACAGCATTCTTGGAAGTGTGAAATTAGGATATGGATGAATTCCCACTCTTTTAGGAAAGTCCTTAACTAAACCTTCTAACATTTCCACCAAACTCCAATCCCCCGCCCCAATTTCAACAAACTGAATATCATATTCCTTCATTGCATTTCTTAGTACACTTATTGCCATATCTACACCCTTCATATAATCCAAACGCCCCACAAATCCTAAAAGCAGTGAGTTGTCTTTAATTTCCAATCCAAATTCTTTCTGCAAAGCTTTTTTATTATCCTGTCTTTTATCTAAAGATCTAACGTCATAATTTTTTTCTATCATGGTATCAGTTAAAGGGTTAAATTCTTCGTAGTCTATACCATTAACTATACCGAACAACTTACTCTTCATCGGAAGTAATATTTTGTCCAGACCTTCTCCGAACTCCGGGGTAAGTATCTCCCTAGCATATGATTTCGATACTGCATTTACTGCATCAGCATAAATTATTCCCCTTTTCATAAAATTCAAACTTTCAGTTCTGGGGGAAAAGAAGGAAGGTATATCCGAAGAACCATCGTCATATTCCAACTCTGACATATGTCTGTGATCAAAATTTCCCTGGTAAGCTAAATTGTGTATTGTGAAAACAGTGTGTACGTCATCAAATATACTATCCTGTTTATAAGTAGTTTTTAATAAATTAGGTACTGCTCCTGTATGCCAATCGTTACAATGGATAACATCCGGCACAAAGATACCGGTTCTGATAAATTCTATAACTCCTCTAGATAATAAGAGAAACCTAACTGAATCATCTTTATACCCATAAACGTTAGCTCTTTTTTCAAAATATTCCTGATTTTCTAAAAAGTAGAACGTAACACCGGCATCGTTTACAAGCTTCTTAATATTACATATTAATTCAGGGGTATTAGTATCGTTAGTTGGAACTTTAAGTCCCTCATATATAGTTTCTAGAGGATATTTGTCTTCTTCTATAGAACCAAACTTTGGAATAAATACTCTTACATCATGTCCTATCTTTACTAATGCTTTTGAAAGATGCCCCATTACTGATCCTGCTCCTCCAACAGATACATAGGGAACAGCTTCAGTAGCTACCATTAATATTTTTTTTCTTTCCGGGATATTTTTCTTTGCTGACATCCTGACTATTGTAGCACGTATAAGTATATAAACACAAAAATCCGCACACCAACTGCCCTCTGGTGCGCGGATTTCTAAAAACTACTTATTATATTAGGCTAATACACTCTCTGCTTCTCTGATCAAAGATCCTTCGGTATCCATCTCCCTTATATCTGATAATAGTTTTTCCTTGGATACTACTGTTAACCCGTGCATCTGCATACTTGAACTATATATACTGGTATTGTCAGAGAGTATTAAACAAAGTTGTGCATTTTCTTCATCAGAAGGGGTTAGCATCAATACTCTTTCAAAAAATTCTCTGTCTTTTGTTCTTATATATGCATGAAGAATAGAAAATGGTTTTATAGGACTATGCAAGGATAGACCTGCGTTCATAGTAAAGGCATAATCAGATCCTGAATTTTTTGATGATTTATCTATATTTTGAGCTATATCCTTCAAACCACCCAACTTGCTTCTGTAGTAATATTTATTCTGTACCTGTTTTTCCTTTATTGAAATGGTTTCTTCTTCCTCTTTTTTCCCTACTTCCTCAGATATACTTTCCTCCTCAAATCTCTTTGCCGCTTGTCTAAATTTTGCTAGCCAATCAATAGGTTCTTCCTTTTTTTCTTCTTCTATTATTTCTATCTTTTCTTCTTTTTTATCTTCCTTTTCTTCTTTTTCCTTTATTTTCGTTTCCTTCTTTTCTTCTTTTTCCTTTTTAATTTCTACCTCTTCTTTTATTTCCTTCTCTTCTTTTATTTCCTTCTCTTCTTCCATTTCTATTTTTGTCTTTTTCTCGTTTTTAACCTTCTCTTCCTTTTTATCCTTGACATTAATATCTTCTTCGTTTCCATTTGGGTATAAAAAGTCTATTATGTTCTGTTTTGTAAATCTATGTCTTCCTGTTGCTGTCTTTACTTCAGGATTTAATTTATTTTCCTCAATATACCTATATACTGAACGGAGAGAAACTCCTAAAATATCTGCTACTTCGGTGGACGTATAAAGTTTATTTTCTAGTTGTATCATATTTTAATACAAGCACGTTATTCTTTGTCTGTCAATAGATGTTTTTGTCCTATTTACTTATTTTTATTCTTAATTGTATGAAAAAACAACATAAGTGGAAATATTGGGAAAGCGTTTAATATTCTTTTCAATCTAAAGGGTTCTTTAAAAAGTCTATATAACCATTCCAGTCCTCTGCTGGTAAAAAAACTTGATGGAGATTTACTATATCCAGTAATATAATCAAAAGTTCCACCTAAACCTATTGATACAGTAGCTGGTATTTTTTTAGAATTTCTCAGAATCCACTTCTCTTGGTTCCTCTGACCGTAAGCAACCATTAATATATCAATATGACTTATATTATTTTCCTCCATTTTATTCTTAATGTATGAAATAGTATCATTGTCATCTGTTATATTTGAACTAAAGTTTGACGCCGCCCCAACAATATTAGCCTTTGGGTATTTTTTACCTATTGATTCAATGATAAAGTGAGAATAATCCTTTTCTAACTTAACATTCCTACCCCATTTATCTCTAGGCCAGCCTCCTAGGAGAAAAACAGAATAATTTTTATCTTCTGATAATTTTAATAAACAATCTGCCAATGATACCCCTGTCACTCTTTTACTTGTATATCTACCCGATAAACCTAGATATGCTACTTTTAACCCTGTAAAAATATTAGATAAATAATCAAATATACTTATATGTTTATGGGTACCTATTTTATCCAAATATTCACCGGCCATTACTACACCCATGCCATCAGGAAGAGAAAGATCGGAAGAATTAATTATTTCTTTGAATTCTTTGTCTTTTTGGGCCTCAATAATAAATTCGGGATTTGTTGTACATACTATGTACTGCTTATCCGCCTTTTTAATCATATCTTCAATAAGATTACAAGCATTTTTCAAACCAACTTCAAAATTAACTTTTATTCCAAGTATATTCATAGTTTTCATAATGCATTATAGCTATAAGATCAATTTTTGGTAAAATACATATTATGAAACGATTTCTTTTTAAGATAAGGTACATGGAAACTTTCCTTACCGTTGTAATAATATTAGGTATCACAACCCTACTCTTTTTGTACACCTCAGGGTACAGGCTTACCAAAGGAAAAGAAAAAACCGTTGATTTAAGCAAGACGGGGATGATTAGTGCTAAATCCATACCGGATGGAGCTTCGGTGTACATTGATGGTATTTTAACTACAGCAACTAATGATACTGTGGCAGGAATAAAACCCGGTTTTCACAGCCTTAAAATAGTTAAGAAGGGATTTGTAGAATGGCATAAAGATGTAGAAGTATATGAACAATTAGTAACAGACATGACTGCCGTATTAATTTCTCAAAGCCCAAGATTAGAACCTTTAACAAATACAGGGGCCAATTCGCCATCTATATCCCATACTTTAGATAAAATTGCTTTCTTCTCATTTGATGATGAAAAACCAGGTATATGGGTTATACCTCTAAGTGGAAATACACTAAATTTATTCAGAACAAACTCATTTATTGCGATACAAGATACTAAATTAATAAAATACTCCGATGGAAAATCTATTGAATGGTCGCCCGACGGTAAAAAACTATTGGTCGAAATGAAAAACGGTACATATTATCTCATTGATTTAGACACTAATACTGCTCAAACTACAACCTCCCCTCAGATTATTAAGCAGGGATGGTCGGATACCATGCTTCTAAAAAGAACCGAGATTGTAGATAAGATTGAACTATCCGAAGATATAAAACAGCTTGCATTATCACCTAAATCTACCTGGTCTCCGGATGATAAAAAATTCTTGTACACCATGCAAAAAGGAGATCAGATTGAATACAGGGTGTATAACATGGAAAAACCCCTCCCTATAGGAGAAAAGCCCGAAAACTTGGTCTTTACTACAAATGTCAATGACAGACAACCTGAAATAAGCTGGTATTCAGACAGTTTTCACCTAATAATGGTTGAAGGAGATGCTGAGAAAGAACAAAAGGGGGTCATATATCTAATAAGAATAGACGGTACCAATAAGATAGAGATATACAACAATACATTATTCTCAGATACCGTCTTTAGTGTGCCCGGGGGAGATAAAGTTATGATATTAACCTCATTTAAATCAAATACCCAAACTAATCTTTACACTGTAGCGATAAGATAAGCTATTCTTTAACTTCTATTAGTTTAGCGGTAACAACAAACCTATTTAGTGTAGTTCCCGGGGGATCACATGTCTGCATGGTTAATACCGGCTCAATTACTGATCTTGTTATAGGATTTATATTCCACCCGCTTACTACTTCTTTATTCATTACTTTGTATATAAAGTCCTGATCTTTGTAAAAAACATGAACAATATCTCCGTATTCTAATTTTCTTAACAGATTAAATACTGTAGAATATTTTCCTAAATCCCAGAAATTTAACGAAGCATGGGCAAAAAGATATACATTTCCGGGTTTCTCGGAAGGATAGTCGGAAGAAGCAGCGTGTGCAATTCCTTTCTTTAAAGCCTCTTTATATATATTTTCATCATTGGTAGCCACATCAGTAACAATCGGAGCATTAACACCAATTCTTTCAATAACAATAGAAAAATCTTTATTAACCGGAGAAATTAAAATGGGCTTATTTCCAATTAGTCTACCAAATGTAGTGTCTGTATAGTCACCTGCCTGATCATCTAGTAATACTTTCTGATTCTTTAGTTCTCTGAAATAAAACCAAATTTCATCTTTTATCAACGGTCCGAAAGATAAAATTATAAATAACAGACCAAGTAAAATTAATGCTGTCGATAGATTGATATGTTTTCTAGTCATCATCACAATTATACATGCCTCCTATATTGCAGCAACAATAGTACAGTTGTAGAATAATTAATTATGAAGATTTTAAAAATCGGTGCAGTATGGTGCTCGGGATGTCTGGTTATGAGACCCATATGGAAAAAAATAGAAGCAGAGAATATGGCACTTGATACAGAATATTATGATTTTGATGAAAGAAAAGATATCGTTTCCAAATATAATATAGACAAGGGAATTCTTCCCGTGGCAATATTTCTGGATTTAAGTGGTAATGAGATTCTAAGATTAAGCGGTGAAGTGACTCGGGAAAGAATACTTCAGGCGATAAAGGAATTTAGAGACAGATAGCAGATAATTAGTGAATTTATCCATTTTTATCATATTTTTGCCAGGTATTTTTCAACCATAACAAAGCATAAGTATATTAAAACCAAAAACAATGCTTCCTTACGAGTAATCCTTCTTCCGGTAATAGTCAAAATAAAGAATACTATGAGAGTTAGTATAAGAAATGCTACGGATGAGTCACCCTGGTAACCTTCTTTACTTATTGGATTTATTAATGCTGTTGCACCTATAACAAGGGTTGAATTTACTGCCACACTACCTAAAACACTCCCCAATATCTCCCCTCTTTGTCTTGTTTTAATAACCTTTAATCCAAAAACAAGTTCAGGAATAGAGGTACCCACGGCTGTTATCGTTAGCCCAATAAGCAATGGGGCCAATCCTGATACCTCACTAAAAGAAATTGCTGATTTTACCAATACCTGAGCGGACAAAAGTATTAAACATGCAGCACTGAAGAAAATGAATAAATCTGATTTCCAGTTCCTATCTATTAAAGAAGTAACTAACTCATTATTTTCTTTCTCTCTCTTAACTATATACATCAGATATATGATATAACCCAGAATTAATAAAATACCGTCTATTCTTGAAATAACACCGTCTATAACAGATAAGATAGGTAATATCCCAAATAATCCTGCGTAACTTAGATCTTTATTTAAGATACAGTTTCTTGTAGACAGAGCACCCCCAAATATAATGGGTAAGGCAATAATTATTGTTAAATCCGCAATATTTGACCCAATTACGTTGCCAAAGGATAGTATAGCTTTATTATTTACCGCAGATGTAATACCAAATATTAATTCAGGAAAAGAAGTGGCCGCAGCTATCATAAAAACACTTATTGTATATTCCGATATCTTAAATGCTTTAGCTAAAGAAGATGAAGAGGATATTAGCCATTCAACAGACTTAACAAGTAAAATACAAGAAAATATTATTAATACTAAATAATATACAACGGGCAGTGTCATATACATAAAGTATAACTCATATAACTTCTATTAAAAGGATATGGTCGGGGTGGGCGGACTTGAACCGCCGACCTCACGGTCCCGAACCGTGCACTCTCCCAACTGAGCTACACCCCGTATTATGGCGCCCCCACTCAGATTCGAACTGGGATCTGAGGTTTAGGAAACCTCTGCTCTATCCACTTGAGCTATGGGAGCAAATATATACTGTCTTTGACATTTTACCAGGAATATTTCTTAAAGTTTAAGTATACTGTGCTAAACCTTTAGATTCTATCTCGTCGACAATATCATTAACCTTCCCGCTGTCTTTCTTTAGCATAATTAGGAGGGAATCCCCTGAATCTATAACCATTAAATCTTCTAATCCTTGAATCACAACTAATTTATTCCTATCACTAACCTTAATTAAACAATTCTTTGAATTTATTGAAATTAACTTTCCATCAGAATATACCTCCCCATCCTTAGAAAAGTATTCATAGTAGGATGTCCATGTCCCTATATCCACCCATCTAAAAGGCAGAATTACTACGTGTGAATCGTACAAAATATTTTTAGTTACTTCTTCCGTTGGACCCTTTTCCATGGACGAGTATATCTCCTCAATTTCCCTATCAGAATTACCTTTCTCTAAGTACTTCTTTATCTTCATCAGTGATTCATACCAGTCAGGACGATATTTTTTATAGGCATCCAGCATTAATCCCGTATACCAACATCCATGATTACAGTGTAACACCGCTCTCTTACTTAATAATATTTCCTTTGTTTTGTAATAATCAGAACTTCTTCCCAAAAAAGATGTTATTTTATATACTTCAATGTCCCCATTACCCGATATTCCTTCTACCCTATCCCCAATTTCAATTAGATCATTGCCCATAACAGGATTCTCTGTTTTTATTCCTCCTGTAATATATTTCTTATCTTTTTTAACAATGTTTTCCATAATTTTTATGGTATTTATAAATTCGGTATCGGGAATTCTAAGATCATCTGCCTGTACGATCATAAAAGGTTCATCTGGATATTTCATATCGAGATGGAGAAAGGCTAAACCCTCTGCAGGCCCTCTATTCTTAGCTATATCGGGTTCAATTATAAAGTTGCTCTTATCTAATTGGGGGCATTGTTCGTACACAATATCCGCATATTTTCTCTTTGTAGAGATAAATATGTCTTTAGTAGAATATGATTTCAACAATACTTCAATATTAATTTGCAAAAGAGACTTACCATCAATCAACGGCTGGAATTGTTTGGGAAATGCGCTTCTGCTGTAAGGCCATAATTTCTTACCTTGTCCCCCGGCAGTAACAATGAATTTCATGATTTATTATATCAATAAATAAGTACCGTAGTATTCTTATACAATCAAAAAACTAAATAATATCTTTTTCAGGGGAAATAGCTCGAAAATCACTGCCTCCAAAATAAGCTATTCTTCCAGTATAAATTTCTTTGGCGGTAATTAGTTTATTCCCCTTCATTCCAATCATTTCTTCTTCAAAATTAACTCCATTAATTTCGTATATAGCGGGTAAATAACCTACTTTTTCAAAATTGATTGGATTGGAAGGATCATATATATAAGTATGACCTTCCTTGTGAATAATTAGAAAAGCGTGCGGTTCGGGATAGGAAAAAGATTCAGGATCAAGGTCCAGTTCCCATAGAACGCTTCCACCGACATAAACAGATGTTATTCCCTCATTCTGAAGAAATACCTGAGCAAGTGCTGCTATTTCAGCACATTCTGCAACATTCCTTTCAAAAATGCTGCTTAACGTTATCGCTTTTTCGTTACGATACATACCCTCACGTATCTCACTTCCATTAGGATCAGTAGGATATCTTTTGGCATATAATTTATTGAAAGTAAACAGGGTAGCAAATAACCCCTCATTAATATCCCACCCTCCTGTATCCAACCATTCTCTAATTTTAGGTAGGTTACGTTGTTGAGCAAATTCATGGGCTTCATTTAGAAACAATACGAGTTTATTATTCTCAAGATCACACGTTATTTCTTTGTCGAGCACGCGGTTAAACATGTTTTTACCACCAACAGGAATAAGGTCCCCATTTCCAATTTTGGAAATTAAAAAAGTGGGGGGACGACAATATGTTATTCTATTCTCTATTGGTTCTGTTGGGACCGAATTTTCAGATTCTATGCTCATAATATATAAATGGCGGTGTATTATACAGATAGCTCGAACTGCATTCCCTCGCCGCGCTTTGCGCGGCTCGGGTGCGGAAAACGGGCAAAATGTGCGGCTCCGCCGCGCACACTGACAATTTCAAGTTTTTCTTTGGCGGAATAGATTCGAGCATGCGCGAAACGCATACAATTTGTTCTTTGAAATTCTCAAAAAACAAATGAGTCCAGATCTCGCGTAATCTACCTGATGGAAAGTGTTGCAACAACTGTCTCCAGTATCTTGTAATTGTTTGAATCGCCGTATATCGTCAGGGTAATAAATTTTGCGGGGATGGAGCGCAGAGGCACGATATACGAAATACAATTTCCTTCCTCGCATTCTGCGCGGGAAGCATTTTGTCCTGCTATCTTCACCGATTTTATTTCTCCTGTTGCAAAGGAGACAGGATCGTCAATCAAAGACATTTCTATTTTATTTTGTCCGGTACGCCACCCTCCGTAACTAGCCTCCGCATCCGAATAATTAAAGATCTGGAATGTGCCATATCCGAGCCGATTATCCCCAACGCGCCAAATACCAGGCACGGAGAACTGTACACCTAACGTAGCATTTGCGATTAGCATAGAATCACCACTTTGGGAGATATCCATGACATAGTATTTGGGGTTCGTCTCGGATTTATCTGACCCAGGAACAATAGGTTGCGACGCAGTATCATTATTCATATCTTCCGGCACGTTCGGCAATTGCGATGTCTCGGATAATGACGGAGTATTGGACTTACTGAAATACCACCATCCCGCGGCAGCAACGATGACAACGATTGCAATTATCAAAATAGTGTTGGCGAGTCCTTTTTGGTTCATAAATTTGTGAGTGAATTATTGAAAAAATTTCTTTTGCCCTTACAAAATATGGTTCGAGCCGATTTGTTTTCAGGTTCTTTGGCAGTTTGGAACGTGCGCGGCGGAGCCGCTCATTTTGCCCGTTTTCCGCACCCGAGCCGCGCAAAGCGCGGCGAGGGAATGCAGTTCGAACTATCTGTATAATACACCGCCAATAAGGATTTTGCAAATGCGAGTTGCCCGCCTCGCTTCGCTCGGCGGCTAATTTGTATGGGATTTTTGGCGAAAACGAAATGCTTTTATCAATAAGGGCAAAAGAAATTTTTTCATTCAATTCATAACACTATGCGATACGTAATCTATGCGAGAAAAAGTGGTGAGTCAGAAGAACGACAGATTTTAAGTATTGAAGCGCAGCTCGCAGAGCTGCAAGAGTATTCCGCCAAAGAAAAACTTGAAATTGTCGCTTCCTTTCAGGAAGCCCAAACTGCCAAAGAACCTGGGCGAACGAAGTTCGCCGAAATGTTGTCATTTCTGCAAGAGGGATATGCCGACGGGATTTTAAGTTGGCATCCGGATCGTCTCGCCAGAAATTCTGTGGACGGCGGTCAAATCGTGTACTTGCTGGACACAGGAAAAATCAAAGACCTTAAATTTCCCACATTTTGGTTTGAGAACACACCACAAGGAAAGTTCATGCTAAACATTGCCTTTGGGCAGAGCAAGTATTACGTTGATAATCTTTCAGAAAACATTAGGCGTGGGCATCGTGCGAAGTTGCGCCGAGGCGTGTATCCTGGCTCCGCACCTATTGGTTACCTCAACAACCATCGCACTCGCGATATTGATATTGACCCCGAAAGAGCGCAAATAATAGGTAAAGGTTTTGAGTTGTACGCGACAGGAAAATATACACTGAAGCAAATCGCGAGGGCGTTTAAGAATATGGGATTGCGGAGCCAAAAAGGCAATGTTCTCGCAGTATCCTGTGTCCAGCGAATGTTGAGCAAATCGTTTTATTACGGCTTATTTAAGTTCAAGGGCGAGACGTATCAGGGAACGCACGAGCCGTTAATCACAAAGAAACTCTTTGACGAATGCCAAGAGGTGATGAAATTTCGCGGACATATCAAAACAAGAAAAGCGGAGAAAACTTTTCCATTTCGCGGATTACTCACGTGCGGGGAATGTAAATGTGCCATTACTGCTGAAACACAGAAGGGACATAACTATTATCGCTGTACCAAGAAACGCGAAATGTGTTCACAAAAATATGTCCGCGAAGAACTACTCACCGAGCAGGTGAAAAATTTTCTTCAAAAAGTTTCTTTGTCGAGCCAAGACGCGGAGAAAATTCTGCGCGAGCTGGACAAGGACGAGCAGAAAGCAAAGTTGGATAATCACGTTGTTCTGCAAAATCTCAAAACTGAAATAACTGATATTGGTGTAAAGTTGGATAAATTGCTTTCTGCGTATCTTGACGAGATAGTTTCTGCCGAGGAATACGCCGCGCAAAAAGAAAAATTGCTCGCGCGAAAGGTCGAGTGTGGCGAAGAAATCAGAGAAATCGAGAACGGGAGTGTGTCTTGGCTCGAACCGGCTCGTGCGTTCGTAAAATCCCTTAATCACGCGACAGAATTGGTGCAGAGTGGGGATAAGTCAGAAATGACAACATTTCTAAAACAAATCGGCTCGAACCATATTTTGTTTGATAAATGCATTTCGTTTTCGCCAAAAATCCCGTACAAATTAGCCGCCGAGCGAAGCGAGGCGGGCAACTCGCATTTGCAAAATCCTTATTGGCGGAGGGTATGGGATGCACTTGGAACTTTTTTTGCACAAGTACCCAATCAATTCTTAGTGTAAAATAAGTACGTATGGAAAGCAACGCTATAAGGCTTAAATCTAAACTTTCAAGTATTGAAAATACATTAAATATCAATGATTTACCATCAAGGGATGGAAATATTAAAGATGTGGCTAAGTACTATAAACTAAACAAAATTGCTTATAGCGTTTTTCACAATAAAAAAGGTTTTATTCATATGGGAATAAGTACTACTAACTCTTTCAAAGAAGAGGATTTACTTGTGCAACCAAATATTATTGGAAAATATATTGAGGAAACTAGAGCAATAGAAGTTTTAGAACTTGCTATGGGGAAAGGTGCAAACAGCACTTATCTAGCAAAGAAATACCCAAATACTAACTTTTATGGAATGGATTTAGAAAATGGGCAACTAGATATAAACACATTTAAAGATGTACATAATCTACATGTAAGTTATGGGGATTATCATAAACTAGACACTTTCCCGTCTGAAAAATTTGATATTGTTTTTGTTATAGAAGCCCTTTGTCATAGTAATAACAAAGAAATTGTGGCTAAAGAGGTATATAAAATACTAAAGAATGGTGGAATTTTTATTGTTATAGATGGCTATTTAAACAAAAAGGTTGAAGAACTTACTAAAGATGAATTGTTAGCAAAACAATTAACAGAAAAAGGCATGATGGTTAGCAACTTTGAATATATCAACAACGTGAAAGATAAAATAAAGTCCGTTGGGTTTAATTTAGTTGAGGAGAAAGATTACTCCCAAAATATTATTCCTAGCTTAGAGAGGTTTGAAAAACTAGCAGGTAACACAATTTTTAAATACAAAATTATTGGAAAGATAGTGGATAGGATTTTACCCAATGAAATTACTTTTAACGCTGTTTCAGGTTATTTAATGCCTACATTAATTAGAAACGATATTGCTTGTTATAAATTGCTAACTTTTAAGAAATAAATACCAAAATCCCCACCGCTTAAATGGAGAACATCACTTGCGCCAGCAAGTGATAAAATCTCGTCTTGCGGTGTGGATGGTTGGATTTTCACTAAAGTTTGGGGTACACTCCAATCGCTATGGAACTTTCTCAAATAGTATTTCTTAAAAGTGTTAATCCAATAACAATAATTGATAACCCTTCAAATAGGTCAAAAGAAGCGGTTTTGAAATTCATAAAAGATGAATGGTTTGAAAATTGGGTTTTAACTATAAGAAAATATTTAAATCTTCATGAAAATGGGGCTGATATAAAACTAATTGCTGGTAAAAATTTATTTGAACCAACAGTTGCACCCAACTATTTATCCATATTCTTACAACTATTTCCTAAGCAGTTAATTGATAGATATGGTTTAGCAGAAGATTTTATGGTTAATATCACACTAATGGTTTATTTTAATGCTTTTATTGCATTAGAGTACTTTCAAGGATTTGTTGAAAGGGATTTTGAATTTGTACCAACTAAAGCATTAACAGCATACAAACTTCATACTTTTAAGCACGAGGTAGCAACAATATTAATTCCATATCACAGTTCAAATAAGAAGTTTAAAGAATGGGTTGATAAAAACTGGGATAGCATGGAGAAACAGATGGATGAACACTTGTTTGAAGGAACTGGAATACTGGAAATGCACAAAAACACAGTACTTGGGGAAGAAATTGACACACTTTTAAAGAAAGTAAAAACATTTCCTAAAGTTGCAACCAAACTAATTGATAAATATCCTGAAGATAAACGACTTGCTGACCCTGAACAAGTAAGAATAATACACAAAAGATACACTGATGATTTAGCAAGTTTTGCTAAACAATTCCCTACCGAACAATAAACTGAACACTTTGCTGTTCGGGTACTTTAGAACTTTCTAACTTAATCTCCCCTTAATGGCGGAGAAATTACCAGATAAACAAAAAGTAACTGAATATTTTGAAAAGATACTAAATCGCAAACTAACTGATGCGGAAATATTGGAGTGTATTCAATCATTTTATTACTTAGGCAGAGCAATTTATAAATTCAATCTTCAAAAACAGGGGGTTAAAAATGGATAACCAAACAACCCTCCTAACATATCCTCCTTCCAGTTTCCTTGCTGATGTGCGGAAGCACACAGCAACGGAAACCATACAAGAAAAAGAAACTATCAAAATCAAGGTTAAAAACCCTAATGTTAAAAGAAAAATCTATGTAGGAAATCTTAATAAAGAAACTGTTAAATTTGACCCCGAAATCCCCCTATATTTAACTAATAATAGAACAATTCAACAACTGTACAGTGACAGGAAAATCAGCAAGTTGATTAAGGAAGCAAAGATAAGAAGAAGGGGTGAATATTCAGTTGTTAGGAGTGAACCATCTTCTTTTTGTAGAAGCATGAAAACAGCAAAAGTAAGAGTTAAAGAAAATGGGGTTATCAGAGATGTTAAGTTTTATAGAATGTTTTGCAACTCTTGGAATTGTCCAACTTGCTGTAAAAGGAAAGCAAACATGGTTAGAAGGGAAATTATTGAAGTTTCAGGGTTAAATAATTTGTATTATCACTTAGTTTTAACACTAGATGGAACTAAAATCCCCTATGAATACAAAAATGGTGAAGTTAATGATACCCACAAGTATATAACAAAGATTTTCAATCACTTTTTAACGCTATTACGCAGGGAAAAGAGAGATTATGTAAAAAGAAGCACTGGTTTAATTAAGCATTTTGATTATTCCCAACTGGAAAAAGAACTTAAATACATTTGGATTATTGAGTTTCAGAAAGATACAAAAAACGCACATATGCATATCCTTCTTAATCAGTTTTTACCCATAGAAGTTATTAGGGATTTATGGATGCATGTGGGTGGTGGTGTTGAAATGTTCATAGAACGAGTTAAAACTGTAAAGGGATTATCCATATATGTTACAAAGTACATTTCAAAGGGTTTAAACGGTGTTGATGGTGGTGATATTAGTCTGGATTGTGGTTTTAAATATTATGAAAGAAGATATGCTATTTCTAACTCCTGTGAAAGGAAACCAAAAAATAGTATCATACGTTTGTTTGACATACTTCCTACTTTTGATTTAAAAGCAAAGTTTTTGGTAAAACAGGGTTTAGATTGGATTGTTAATGAGTTAAACAATGTTACTGACGAGGAAGCAGTTGAAGTTAATTTTGATACTTAAATTCCTACCCACCAAATATGAAATATTTTATTTATTGCAGAAAATCTAGTGAAGAAGATACCAAACAAGTGCAATCTCTTGATACTCAGGAAAGGATATTGGTTGATTTTGCTACTACTAAAAACTTACAAATAGTTGATATTTTCAGAGAATCAAAATCCGCAAAAGATGCTGGTACTAGGGAAATATTTGGTTTAATGCTTTCTAGGATTACAAAGGGGGATGCTGACGGAATTTTGGTATCTCACACTGATAGATTAGCAAGAAACTACAATGACGCAGGAGATTTGCTTAGTTTGATGACAAAAGGATTGCTAAAAGAGATTACTACACCCTACAGAGCGTTTAATTCAGTACAGGATTACTTGTACATGGGCTTTGATTTTGTATTTGCTACTCATTATTCAGCACAGTTAGGAGTAAAAGTTAAAGAAGGAATTGATAGCAAAGTATTAAAAGGCGAATACCCTACTCATGCACCACTAGGATACTTTAACAAAGAAGGCAAGATTTACATTGATGAAACAAAAGCACCATATATCAGAAGATTATTTGAACTCTACTCTCACAACCAATATTCAATAAAAGAAATTGGTAATATTTTATACAAAGAAGGATTAAGAACTAAGGGCGGAAACAAAGTAGTTACTGCTGTACTGCATAGGGCATTGATAAATCCAATCTATAGGGGTGATTTTATGTGGAATGGGAAACTATATGAGGGTATTCATGAAGGAATTATCAGCAGAGAGTTATTTGAAGCAGTACAAGGGGTTTTAGAGGGCAAGAATAGGGCGAAGAATAATACTTTCAACTTTTTATACAGGGGTTATCTAACTTGTGCTGTTTGTGGGTGTAAATTAACTGCAACAAAGAAAAAACAGAAATATGACTATTACTACTGCACCAATGGGAAAAACTTATGTACACAGCATAAAGATTACATGGATAGTGATGATATTAAGGGTTTAATCTCAAACAATTTTGCTAACTTTATAATTAATAAAGAAATGTGTGATTTATCGCTAGAACAATACAAAGTTGATGTTAGGAAAAGCAATAACTATCAAGATAACACGAGGAACTTGCTACAAAACCAACTTTCAAAGATTGAGGAAAAACTGGATAAACTGGTTGATATGAACTTAGAAGGGTTATTAACAAAGGAAAAGTATACAGAAAAGCAGAATAAACTCTTAACAGAAAAAGGATTGTTACAAGAACAACTTGAAAAGCTACCAACACAGATAACAGAAAATACTTTGGAACTTTTAGAAAAGTTTAAAAATCGTTGTTACCACTTGCAAAACTTGTTTGACGAGGGAAATGATGATGTAAAATCAGACTTACTTAAATCTTCACTTTGGAACTTATCAATCAAAGATAAGGAAATAGCGTCATCACAGTACAAACTACCCTATCAGGAACTAGCAAATGCTTCAAAAAGCAGCGATATTGATACATGGCGGAGAGCATGGAGTGATATTGGAAATTATTTATCCATGTATCCAGTGAATATTTTATCAGAGAAAAAGGATATATAAAAAGAAAAATCCCCCGCATGGAAAACTTGATAGTTAACCAATTGGGGGTCTTTATAAACTATTACTATTTGATCAGTTCATAGTTGTAATCTGGTTGGAGCACTTCCGGTAACTCAGGGTAGCCAAAGAAATTCGCTACCTGCTTCACCCAAACCCGATACTGAGGCAAGAAGCTGTCTTTTGCGGTAAAAGAAAGACTTTCATCCTCAATCACCACGGTTAGCCCCTGCTTTTGGCAAAGCCATCCTGCCTCAAAAGGTCTGCAATACGCCATAGTTACTTCCACATTGGGTAACACGGCTTCTTGCAACGAGGTACAGTCTTTGCGCCACGAATCAGGTGCATAGCTCACACTATACAGAGTGTCATCATCGTAGCTGGAGCCATACCATTCCCAGTAACACCCGCCGAAAAGATCATTTTCGTAGTTTGGAGGGTCAGCTTCCAGAGAAAACAACTCAATATTCTCATAAGGGAGCATTGAGATTTTCACTTTTGACCATCCGTCCTCTGCATTGAACGAAATAGGGAGTTCCTGCGAGGCGGGAAATGAAGACGCATCCATCCATTCAGGCAGGGTTCCATATTCATATTGAATGGTGACCTTACCCTCATAGGGTTCGGGAATAGGAGTTGCTGCAACTTCAGGCTGTGTCATAGGTTCCACCTCAGCCGAGGCACACGCAGACAGAACCACAAAAGCGAATACAACCAAAAACAAAAAACTAATCTTTTTCATCTCAGTCTCCTTATTATTTGAGAGTTAGTGTGCTGATTTTGCACAGTTTGATAACAATTTCTAACTCTAATTATACTATAGGATGTACAATTAGTCAACCTAACTACTCTTTTTTTCCTTTGTATTGGGGATGTTGTGGAGTTTAGCATACTTTAGCACACTAGTGCAAACCAACCCCGCCCCATTAATAGCAAAAAACCACGCTTTTAGTGTGGTACAATCCTACTCTTTGGGCGGGGTGGTTGGAGATTTCGCTTAGGAAAGGATACAATGCACTTGGGAAACTGCTCTAACCCTTGTTGCTATGTACTACGAAAAAGTCAGTTTCTTAGATAAATTAATAAATATACTTTTATCCCCTTTTGATAGGTTTCTTTTCAAAGATAATAAACGTGGTGATGAATATATGGAAATACTTGGAAGTGGTAGAGATATCCCTAAACTTAACAAGAAATGGATTAAGTACTTTTATATAGCTATCCATATCAAATTGTATGAGGTATTGAGTGTTACTTATAACGGGTATGAAAACCAACCAGACCATGTATTTGTTCATGTAGATACAAGGCTAGATGATTTATTTCTAGAACTACTCAAGTTATGGAAGAAGTTTGATAGATATCCGTTTATTCAGGAAATGAAGCTAGGTCAATATGATGGTTTCAACTCACTAAATGCTGATAGCGATTATAGACGTAAAGTTTGGATTGCAAGTAAGAAGTTACTTTTTGAGGATGTAGAAGAATTACCAAGTCTTCCAACAATTCCGCTATCTAATGATTTAAAAAGTGCTTTTTTAGAAATAGATAATTTGCTTGTAGAACATAAGGAAAAGAAACAAAAAACTCTTTTTGGAAACGGAATACTAGAACACAAAGCACTAAAATTTGACCTTAACAAATCAACCGTACAGGTAAACAATTCAGAACCAATCCTAATTAATACAGAAACACAAGTTTTTGCACTGCTGATTTTGCTTATAAAGAGTGTAGATACTCCTGTTAGCTATGAGGAAATAGCCAAAGCACTTAGCATAAGCAACAACCAGAGAAATATCCAATTCATTAAACGCGATATTTACAGCACATTCACAGAATTAGGTATTGAAGATGAAGTCGCAAAGGAAATAAGAGACTATGTTGTATTTACTAGAAACCTTGGTGCAACAATAAAATCATAATATTACCCACAAAATAATCACACTTTTCTCGTCTACATAACAATCAAACTCTCATAAATTCGCCCCATGGATAAAACCACGGGCGAGATAAAACCCGAAAAAGAGCAACTAAATAAAATCAAGAAAACCTTTGAAGAAAGGTACAAGGTAACTATAAGTGATAAAGACGCTTTGGAATGTTACATTGCTCTTTTTTATTTAGGTAGAGCTATCTTTAAGTTTCATACCCAAAAAGGAGTTACAAATGAAAAGCAGTAACTCCGTAAAGGGTCGCCAAAACCGCGGAAGCGGTGGCGACCCTACTATACTAGATAATACCGTTTTTTATGACCGCAACTCTAAAGACGTTAGAGGATACTTAATTCTGCATAATGAAAAGGTTTATGAGATAGCACCAGTTAAAGTTATAGTTTCAAAAAATCTTGTAGAGGTTATAAGGTATGAAAAACCTGTTGTGTTAAGCCAACCAAAATACAAAACAAAACTAGATAAAAACCTAGATGACTTTCCCGAACTTAAAGCGGAGAGAGAAGCTGAAAAAGCTAAGAGAAAAGAAGAATATAAAAGACGTAGTGCAATAATGGCTATAAATAACATTAAACGAATTGTTGATTGTAATTTTAGTGCTAAAAGAAGTAAATTTATTACATTCACTTTCAATGATGAAAATGATTTTGATATCAAAGACCTATCTCAAACACATAAAGAATTTAAGAAATTCATACAAAGATTTAGACGATTTTATCCAAAATTAAAATATGTAGCTGTAGCTGAATTCCAAGATAAAAACGGGAGAGGTGCTGTTCATTATCACATGATTTGTAACATCCCCTACACTCCCAAAGAAAAGATTGCAGAAATATGGAGTTACGGATTTATAAAAATTAGAGATATCAAACAAGTACATAGTGTTGGTGCGTATCTTGCAAAATACATGAGTAAAAACACTAATGACCCTCGTTATGGTAAAAACAAAAAGGTACTGCGTTCAAAATATCTTAATAAACCAGACGTATTGTATGGTAAAAAGGCTCATGAATTTCTTACTAAACACAACTTGTATAAAACCCAACCTAACTATATTTCTAGGTATCCTAGTCATAGAAATGGTAGAATCGTCATAGGCAATTTTGACCTAAGAAAATTAAATCCTGCTCAGAATAATGAAAATGCAGGAAAATAATACTAATAACTATTTTATCTATACCCGTAAATCATCAGAAGAATCATCAAAACAGGTTCAATCTTTAGAAACTCAAGAAAGATATTGTTTTGATTTGGCTAAAAATAACTCCCTCAATATTGTTGATGTTTTAAAGGAATCTAAAAGTGCTATGGATGATGGTAATAGACCTGTTTTTGACTTAATGATTGAAAAAATCAAACAAGGTGAAGCCAATGCAATTATTGTTGTGGATATTGACCGACTTGCAAGAAACCTTGTTGAAGCAGGATTTTTATACAAACTCATGGAAACAGGAATATTAAAGGAAATCAGAACCCTAAACAAAACATTTTCTGATACTTCTGATTTGTTCTACATGGGTTTTGAGTTTTTAAGAGCAACACAATATTCCCGTGATTTATCCGAAAAAGTAAAAAGAGGTGTAAAAACCAAACTTCTAAAGGGAGAATACCCAAGCTACGCACCTATTGGTTATATAAACAGGGATAGAAAGATTTACCCCGACCCTGTAAGAGCCTTGTATATTAAAAGGGCGTATGAGCTTTATGCGACCAATGAGTATTCCGAAAAAGAAATTGTGAACATCTTATACAAAGAGGGGTTTAGAACCCGTGTAGCTAATAAAGAAGTTGTTAAATCTGTTATTCATAGAATCCTAACTGACCCTGTATATCGTGGTGATATTAGACGTTGTGGAGTGATTTATGAGGGTATTCATGAGGGAATAGTATCAAGAGAGCTGTTTGAACGTGTACAAGACGTTCTAAAGGGTAAAAACAGGGCTAAAAAGCGTACTCATGAGTTTCTATACAGGGGTTATATGACCTGTGCTGTTTGTGGTTGTAAACTAACTGCTACCCAAAAAGGCGAAAACTATAAATACTATTACTGCACTAACGGTAAAGGGTTATGTTCAGAACATAAAGACTACATGAATGAATTTCACGTTGAAGCCTTAGTATCAAAGCTTTTTGGAAACATTATCGTTGATAAGGAAATGGCGGATTTATCCCTTGAGAGCTACGGGAAAGAATTATTAAAACAAGGTAGCAACCATGAAGCTGTAAAGAAAAGTTTAGAATCCCAACTCAAAACCATAGAAACCAAGCTTTCAAACCTTTTAGATGTGTATATTGAGGGAAACATTGATAAAGATACTTACAACAAAAAGCAAAACAATCTAAATACAGAAAAATTGCTCATAAAAGAGCAGTTAAGCAAACTCCCAAAAGAATCAGCACAAGCAACTTTGGAAAAGCTTAGGAAGTTTAAGAAATATTGTTATGACCTGCAAAACCTCTTTGATAATGGTTTAGATGATGTTAAATCAGACTTACTAAAATCTGCACTTTGGAAATTAAACATTAAAGATAAGGAAATAGCGTCATATCAATACAATAAGCCTTACGAATGGGTGCATTTAGCCTCAAAAAGTGGTGATTTGAACAACTGGCGGGACACTGTAACCCAAGTTAGAACCTGTTTCTTACAGATTAGCACTAATTACACACAACCAATTTATTCAAAATCAACCTTAGTGTAGAATAACAATATGGGAATAGAATCAGGTTTAGAAACACCTGTAGAGGCTTCCCCAGAAGAAAGTATGGATAAGCCACAATCACAGGAAAAACCAAAACCAGAAATAATGGATTTTAATCCAGAGATTGAAAATGCTTTCATAGAAAAGGCAAAAGCAGGAATCGAAAAGTTTGTTGCGGAAGGTGGAAATACAATATTGTTTGATTGGGATGGCACTATACGGGGTAATAACTTTGAACAAGGGGTTAGTAACTATATAAGAAGAGGCTTTGTTGAAACTTATCAATATGCTAGAGCACAAGGCTTGAGAATTGGGGTATGTAGCCTAAGAAGTATTGCGGAAATTGAAAATCTTGAACATTTAGGTATTACTTTTGATGAGTATAACGGTGCAGATAGCATGAAGGCTTTTATAGCGGAACACCCTAGCATATTTCATGAAGCAGCACTAGAATTCCAGAAACTAACTAGAGAAGAAATGATAAAGGTAGGTACTGAATTTATTGGAAAAATCCAAGCCGGAGAGAGACCAGAAGGATGGGAAGTATTGTTACAGGCTGCAGGAGAAATGCAGGCAAATAACCCGCAATATCCGAATATGAAAAATTTGTTTATGGCACACAGATTAGCAACAGGCGAGAAAGTATTCTTGATAGATGATGACGAGGCTTCAGGAAGCACAGCAGAGAGATTTGGTGTAGGTGTGCAGATTCCTAGACCAGCTGGCTATAAACACGATAATAAAACTTTAAGTTAGTACAATTCCTGCCCACAACTAAATATGAAACCTGAAGATAAACCATTTTAATTGTTAAAAGCTATGCTGTTGGTATATTCCACGCAGTATTAAATCTATGGTGGTTTTGGTTAGTGTTTGGATTGTTTATAGCGATTAAGTACCACCTGATAAATAATCTTAGTGTTCATTCAGCAAATGAACTATTTAATTACCTTTTAGTTAAAGCAAATCCAAAACTTAGTAGTTATCAACTACCTGAAGAAATAGAATTTCCTAAAGGCTTTATATGGGCTTCAGAAACAGTTTTTAAGTTTGGTGAATATGGAAGTATTGAGTTTCAAGAGGGTGAAAACATTGGTAAGCAGATTTTTAAATACTTTACGGAGGCTAAGGGAAATTATGTGAAAGTTAGAGATATTTCTAAAGGGTTAAACACTTCTGATAAAGATATCAGGGCTAGAATTAAAATACTAAACAACAGATTAAGTTGTATAAAAGGTATTGATAAAGGCTTTGTGAAAATAAAACCAAGCGGTAAAGGTTCTTACAGATTATACATTTCCCCACTTCTAAATAATCCTAAAAATTAAACACATTAAAGATTGCTATTAAACAGGTGTTAAACATTACGCTTTGTGCAGTATGTTATCTGCACAAGCTATACAGGATTTTAAAGACCTGTATTTCAAAAAATACAAAATAACACTTTCAGATAATGAAGCGGAAACCTTGTTTTTAAGGGTTTTAAACTTTTTCAAACTGATTTATAGACCGATTCCAAAGGGGGAGGCATGATTGATTCCCTAAGATTTAAAGTCTATATAGATGAGGAAACCAAGCAAATCATAAGTGATAAATCTATTGAAAAGAAAGAAGTTAAACCGAAACCTTCATATATTTCGGATTTAGATGATTTCCAAGAAACAGATGAAAGGAAAAGAAGTTTTTATGCTAAACCCTTTATTCTTGAAACAAGTTACCAGCTATATGTAACTATTTACAAAGATAATTTGTACATTGAATTTTCAGCACCCAAATCCTTATGGGGTAACAATATTTATATGCTTTACCCTGATAAGCTCCTAGCTTGTTTAGAACGGGTAAAGGTTACAGTTGAAAGCTACTTTAATATAAAGCTACCACCCTTAATTGAGTGGATTGTTCAAAGACTTGATATTTGTTATGCGTGGAGACTACCAAGCCAAGAACTAGCAGAAAAAGCAGTTATTACCCTATCAAGTTATGATTTTCCAAGAAAAAAGAAAAATATAATAGCGAATGAAAGTGTTGTATATCATGGAAACCCTTGTAAGGTTAAGTTTTATCTAAAACAACCAGAGTACAAAGCACACAGCATGGGAAAGCTTAAAAAATGGACTTATGCTTATACTAATGCACATAAAATGTTAGACGCTTGTACAGGAATATTAAGATTTGAAGTTTCCGTGAAGAAAAAACAAATAAAACAGGATTTTGGTTTATACGATATTAACTACACCCACCTAACCTATGACGCTATAGAAAATTTACTTAAAAGCTATCTTTCAAGACTTGTAAAATCCAACAATTTCAAGACCATAGATATAACAGGAGTTTACCCGTTATTAGAAGAAAAATATGGAAAAAAACAAGCTATGAACCTATTTCAATTCTTTTGTACTTGGTTTAATGAGGATAAAACAAGAGAAAAACTAAATAGATTTTTACTTGATAGCAAAATGTGTTCTAGCACAATTAACAAAAGATTGGATTTACTGAAAAATGCTAATGTAGGGATAATAACAACAGATAAAGAGTTAACATTTGATTTATCTATACCATGTGAACAAGCTGTAAACTCGCCCTACCACAACGTCATGGAACTACTACCAAAGTTTGAGAAACCAAAACCAAAGCATGGAGAAGTCAAGGAGTAGGCGCGGTAGCGCCCCTTGACTTCAGTACAACCCAAAACAATAGGTACAGAAGTGAAATGGTACACCATTTCACTTCTTATAAGCCAGTATTTAAGGAATAAGTAATAATTTAAGTTTAACTGACTATCTAATAGCAGTTAAACTAGGAAAGATAGAATAAAATACAGTGCTATAATCACAACGAGAAAAAAGATACTGCTATGTTTAGTGAAATACAAACTCCTAAAATCAAATATTTTATCTACACAAGAAAAAGCACAGAGGAAGAAGACCGCCAATTGCTTTCCATAGAAGCACAACTGTTTGAGTTAAGAGAATATGCTAAAAAGCTAAATCTTGAGATTGTTGATACCTTTACAGAGGCTAGAAGTGCTTATGAAATAGGCAGACCAAAGTTTTTAGAAATGCTTAAAAGAATAGGAAAAGGCGAAGCAAATGGTGTTTTATGTTGGCAACCAAATCGAATTTCAAGAAACCCAAAAGACGCAGGTGAATTTATCTATCAAATGAGTATTAGAAATATTTTAGAGCTTAGAACACCTTATAAAACCTTCACTTCTGATTCTTCAGACCAATTACTTCTAACAATAGAGCTTGGAATGGCTAAAAAAGATAGTGATGATAAATCCCAAAATGTAAAAAGAGGTAATAAAACAAAAATCAGAAATGGTTATGTTCCGTGCATGGCTATTCAAGGTTATATCAATGTACAAAACCCAAATACCAAAGAAAGATATATTGATAAAGATCCTGCTAGATTTACACTGCTACAACAAGCGATCAATTTAATCATTGATAGTGGATATACGCCTATTGAAGCTTTGCACACGCTTAATGATAAATGGAACTATAAAACCAGAAAAATGGTTAAACTTGGTGGTAAAAAGTTAAGTAGAAGTGCTTGGTATAAATTATTATCTAATCCTTTTATTTACGGCTACATTAAGAGAAAAGATGGTGAGAATTGGGGTAAACACCCGCCTTTAATTTCACTTGAGGAATTTAATAATCTTCAAATTAGACTTGGTAAAAAGACTGCTTCACATTACACGACTAAGGATTTTCCATATAAAAAAGTTATTAAATGTGGTGGTTGTGGTGGAACTGTAACAGCACATGAAAAATGGCAGATTATTTGTTCAAATTGTAAGGAAAAGTTTGCTAAAACTGAAAAAAGAGCGACCTGTACTAATTGCAGTACACCAATTGAAAAAATGAATAATCCTAAAATACTTCATTACACTTATCTATCTTGTGCGAAAAAAACTAATCCTAACTGTACTGAAAAAGCATTAAGACTAGATAACCTTGAAACAACCATAGAAATTGAAATTAACAAGTTTGAGATAGATGATGATTTTCTAAATCTTGCTGTTAAATATCTGCACGAGGTTACAGATGTTGATTTTGATATAAACCAAAAAGTTGATGATGGGTTAAATACTGAACTGGATAATCTTCAGTATTCCTTAAAAGAGCTTCTTAAACTTAAAGTATCCCCTGAAAATAGAGATGGTAGCAGATTATCAGAACCTGAATATGTAACGCAAAGAAAAGATTTGCTATCAAGAATTAAAGAAGTGGAGGACTTTGTTGCTGATAACAATAAGCGAGTTGAAACTTCAACAGAAAACACAGAAAAAGCATTTAATTTTGCTAGATATGCTAACTACTGGTTAAAACATGGGGATAGTAATACCAAAACACAAATACTTCAATCTTTAGGTTTGAACCTTACAATTAAAGATAAAAAACTTTGTTTTGATAAGCAAAAACACTTCTTCTTAATTGAAAAGGGACTGAAAGAAATAGAAGCTATAAAACATGAGTTAGAACCCGATATTTTACTTGGTAAAGCAACAAAAGAAGACCTTGTGAAAGCTATCAATCTATCATGGCGGAGGGAGAGGGATTCGAACCCTCGAGGGGATTTCTCCCCTACAGTCTTTCCAGGACTGCGCACTAGACCAACTATGCGATCCCTCCAAGATCATGAGTATACACCTAAGCAATTGAGATTTTATCAGAAATTTAAGCTTTTGTTGTTAATATTAACTTAATAATTAAATCTTTCTGCTGTCATATGCCCAATGCAATACTGCTTGTCTCTGTTTAGGTCTGCATGTCCATATTCCTTTCAAACAATTCTTTTTTATCTGCATAATATGTCTATTAATTGCCATCCATCTTTTTATCTGTCTATCATCATCTTCATGTCTTCTTCCCATGTAGTATCTGCAATACCATTGAAACCATCCTCTGGGATCATCTGGATGTATCCAGCCTTTCTTTTTCCATACTGATAGGGGCTGACTGGCATTAACCTTAAAGAAGTTTATATTCGGATTATGCCCGGTAGGATCTAATTTGGCTTTTTCAAACCAATCTTTAGGAAATTCATTAATACAATCTGTCATATATTTTCCTCCAAATATTCCCATTTCAAGCATTTCCTTAGGTGTTAATTCAGGTTTAAAATCTTTATGGAAATTCTTACCTATGGGTTCTGTAAGTTCATAGGTATAATTATTCTGCATTTTATCATTTACTTTTATTATCATCGGATATTAATAATACATTAATCACAAAAATTTGGTTTAAGTATTTCATCAGGAAATCCATATATTTGCCTCATTTTAATACAATCAATACTGCCATTACCATCGTACACAACTTCCCACATATTCCCCTGTCTTCTTGCCAAAAAAATACCTCCTTCTCCATTACCAAAAGATACACTTCCCGATATATAGTCTTGTGTGGATTTGTTTATGGAAACCTTTACAGTATTTATTTCTTTCCTGTATTTACCGGCAAGAATATATTTAATCTCCTCTTCCGTATCAATATAACAAGATTCTTCCCATATTCTTAAACATTTATTCTTTGGGACACACCATAAATAACCTGCGGATTCCCTGCATCCATGTTCATCTATATCATTTCCCACATAATTTACATCTGTCTCTTCTGTTTGATTGGAAATATTACCTTTATCTTCATTTTTGTAACTTAGGAACAGAGCAACCAACAAGAATATTATAAATCCTATTAAAAATATAATTCTTCCCTTTTTCATATATCTATCCAATATATTATATTCGCTCATTATAGAAAATTAAAAAAGTGGTGATTTAAACAACTGGCGGAGAGCATGGAGTGATATTGGAAAATATTTATCCATTTATCCAATGAGTATTTTATCAGATAAAAAAGTTTAAAAACGAAAAGAGGGCTTTGTGCACATGGCGACAAAACCCCCTTTGGGCTATACATACAAGAAGTAGATAGCCAAGAAGCCGAACTGACCAGCAAGCGTTGTAACAAGGGCAAGAAGTACTTCACCATTAGTCATGTCGCTTACTGCGTGCTGAGTGTGGCGTAAGTATCTGTTGGAAAACAGAAACTTTGTAGCCCTGATGCCAAGATAGATGTGCGTGAGTATGACTGCAAAGTTGATAACAGCATACAAAGCACCAGCGACTACTGCCCAGAAGGGAACATTCTCAGTGAACATAAGTCTGATCCCCATCAACACTTGCATGCCATGTCCGAAAAACCACAATGCCAAAACCCCCAAGAGGATAAAATAGCACTTAAGCCTTTCGGAGAATGTCTGACTGCGGTACAAGGCAGTGAAGCATTGGCGTAGTGTTATCTTGCCTGCGAAAGGCAACTTACCGATGAACATTGAAAAGGCTTTCATGCCAATCTCCTTTTGATTAGGCACCAGATTTGGGTGCTAGGGATTATTTGTATTTATACCCTATAGTATACTATGCTGAGCATTTCGTCAAACCAGAACAACATATTGTTATTATTCTTTTTTGTGGATAGTTAGCAGTGTAACACATCTTTCATAGTTCGGCACATCTATTAAGACAACTATCCCACCACATAAAAGAAAACAACCACGCCCAAAGGGTGTGGTAAAATTCCAAGTTTGGTGGTGGGGAGTTGGCGAAAACTAGCTGTTGATTGTACAATGCTGATTAGGAAACTGCCCTACTCTAAAGTATATGTACCAAGAAAAGGCTAGTTTCATAGACAAGTTAATAAATACTCTTTTATCCCCCTTTGATAGATTTATTTTCAAATCAAACCATTATATTGGTGATGATAGTTACATGCAAATATTAAATGGTGGAAAGGATATATCTAAACTTAGTGAGAAATGGCTTAAATATTACTATTTGCATATTCATTCAAAGTTATATGAAATAATGTGCGGAGTTTATGATGGTTATGATAATCAGCCAGATTATGTTTTTGTTGCAGTTGACCCTCAATTAGATGATTTATATTTGGAATTATGGAATACATGGCTTGTAATTGATAGATACCCTTTTATAGAAGCGTTGAAATTTGGACAATTTAACTACTTTAAATCTTTAAACTATGACCCCTCAGATAGAATTAAAATGTGGCGTGGCTCTAAAAAATACTTTGTTGGAGATATTGAAAGTATTGGAAAAGAATTATCCTTAGACCCTTTACCAAACGACTTAAAACTTGCATTTACCAACATAGATAAATTACTTTCTGAACATATAGTCAAAAAGAATAAAGTGCTTTATGGCGAGGGAGAATATGCCTTTTGTTCAATTAGGATAAACTTTGAAAGTCACAAAATATATTACAGGAATAAAGAAATTATCTTTAGTTACTCTGATGACTTTAAATTACTTCATGTACTGTTAAAAAACAGAAACACAATGGTTTCAGATGTAGAAATTGCCAAATTCATTAATGAAAATGTAGATACAAAAACACTTAAAAACAAGGATGTGGCAAGAGATATACAGTTTATTAAAAGAGATTTGGGAAATAAACTTGCAAGACTTGGTATCGAAAAAGCAGACATTGAGGATATAAAAACAGCCATAGAACGCGTATCAGGAAGTGGTTATATAATTCGCAGTTAAGCCAAACACTAAAACATCACAATTTCATCACATTTTTATCGTCTACTAATTACCCTACTTGTTTTAGGGTTAGTCCATGCAGGAAGCGAATGGGCAAAAACTCAAACCCAAAAAAGAACAACTAAACAAAATCAAAGAAGTCTTAAAGCAGAACTACGACTTAAATCTCTCTGATAAAGAAGCTTTAGATTGCTATATTTCCCTTTTTTACTTAGGCAGGGCAATTTTTAGATTTAACCAGCAGAAAGGAGTTGTTTTATGAATGATGATATTCTCAATGGTCGCCAGAACGGCGGTAGCCGTGGCGACCATACTAGACTCGATAGTACCGTCACAAGTAACAACAAATTTTGGATAGATAATAATGGCAGATTACACCCTGTTAAATATTCCTTTGTTAAAGTAATAAAAACGAATAACCATATTGAAGTACATGAGGCACAATTCCCTTTTATTTTGGATAGAAAACCAAATAGCGGAGCAAATACTAACAGTAACGCCTCAAGTAAGGAACGAAACAAAGAATATCGCTACAGAAATGCTAAGAGGGCTATGGATAGAATCAGGCGACTTGCAGGCGGAAATTTTGTAGCAGGAGAAACCAAACATTTGGTTCTAACTTTTATGGATGGCTTGAATTTTGATATTAAAGATATTTCCCCATGTAATAAACGCTTCAACTCGTTTTCTCAAAAAGTACACAGGAAATACAAGGATTTTAAATATATAAAAGTGGCAGAATTTCAGGATAAAAATGGTCGTGGTGCTGTTCATTATCACACTATGTGTAATTTGCCTTTTGTTATTCCCGAAGATATTGCCAAGATGTGGGGTTATGGCTATGTAAAGATAAAAAGACCACCAGAAGATATAGCGAAATACTTGTTTAAATACTTAATCAAAAACGCAGGAGATGAACGATATAAGAACAAAAGATCGTGGTCACACTCCAAAAATTTAGAAACAACAAAAACTTTTTATCAGCAAAAGGCTAACCAAATTCGTGGCGATTTATGTTATAGAAATTTAGCACCAAATTATCAATACAGTTATGACAGTAAATTTAATGGTAAGATACATGTGACAGAATATGATTTAAATAATCCTATTCCTCGTTCTACTGCTCACCCAATTAAGCCCTTTCTGCCCAAGAAAGATGATAATGACAGAAAATAATCAACTTAAATATTTTATCTATACTAGAAAATCTTCTGATGAGGGCAATAAGCAAGTTCAATCTTTAGAGACGCAGGAAAGACTTTGTTTTGAATTAGCTAAAAATAATAACCTTTTTGTAGTTGATATTCTTAAGGAAGCTAAATCCGCTATGGAAGACGGAAATAGACCAACCTTTGATTTGTTAATCACTAAGATTAAAGCCGAAGAAGCTAACGCATTAATTGTTGTTGATATTGACCGCCTTGCAAGAAATCTTGTTGAAGCAGGATTTTTATACAAGCTAATGGAAACAGGTTTTATTAAAGAGATTAGAACTCTAAATAAAAACTTTACTGCTGTTTCTGATTTATTTTACATGGGTTTTGAGTTTTTAAGGGCTACTCAATATTCACGAGATTTGTCTGTAAAAGTTAAGCGTGGCGTACAAACCAAGTTACTAAAAGGTGAATACCCAAGCTACGCCCCTATTGGTTATGTAAACATAAACCGAAAAATCTATCCCGACCCAATTAGGTCTGTTTATATCAAAAGGGCTTATGAGTTATATGCCACAAATACATATTCAGAAAAAGCACTTGTAAATATATTGTTTGAAGAAGGTTTTAGAACTCGTGTAGGTAATAAAAAAGTCGTTAAGGCAGTAATTCATAGAATTTTAACTGACCCTGTATATCGTGGAGATATTAGACGCAGTGGCATGATTTATGAGGGTATACATGAGGCAATCGTTAGCCGAGAACTGTTTGAACGAGTACAAGCTGTTTTAAAGGGCAAGAACAGGGCTAAAAAGCGCACACATGACTTTCTGTATAGAGGTTACCTAACATGTGCTGTCTGTGGTTGTAATATCACTGCTACTCAAAAGGGAGAAAAGTATAAATACTATTACTGTACCAACGGCAAAGGATTATGTAGCGAACACAAAGACTACTTAAACGAAACTGATATACAAGATTTAGTAGCATTCAGTTTCAAAGATATTATCAAAGATAAAAAACTTGCTGATTTATCTCTTGAAACTTATGGAAAAGAACTACTAGAACAAGGCGGAAACCAAATAACCATAAAACAAAACTTAGAAAGCCAACTTAAAAACATTGAAACCAAGCTTTCTAACTTACTAGATGCATTTATTGATAATTCAATTGATAAAACTACATATAACAACAAGCAAAATGCTTTAAAATCTGAAAAGTTACTTATACAAGAACAACTCGCCAAGCTTCCAAAAGAAATGCCACAAACAACTTTGGAAAAACTTAGAACCCTCAAAGAATATTGTTATGACTTGCCAAACATGTTTACAGCAGGTGAAGAACTGGTTAAATCTGATTTATTAAAATCTGTACTTTGGAAAATGTCTATTCAAAACAAACAAATAGCGTCAGTACAATATAATTTACCCTTTCAAAGACTGGCAGAAGCCTCAAAAAGTGGCGATTTAAACAACTGGCGGAGGGGGAGGGATTCGAACCCTCGAGACCTTTGCAGGTCTAATGGTTTTCAAGACCATCGCACTAGGCCACTATGCGACCCCTCCGGATAATAAACCTGCTTGATGGAATTATACAACGATGGGTGTATTTATTAATATTTATATAGATCTTCGTACACTAAACGGTATTGATCGTTAATCTCATCCGGCATAAACCATAAGGATATCTCATTCTCTGCTTCCTCTACAGATCCTGATGCGTGTACCAGATTATATATGGTTCTACTCCTCTGATTTGCTGTTATTGCAGAATCAAGAGAATAATCTCCCCTTATTGTACCGGGATTAGCCTTAGTTGGAACTGTAGAACCCGTTATAGCTCTAACTCGTTCTACAGCATTTACTCCTTTGAGTACAAAAGCAAAGACGGGTCCGGAAATTAAGAAGTCCTCATTCCATTTTTTTACTACCTCTCCCACAGCCACAGGATCATCCGTTCCTATGTTGGAGATAATATCGATACCGTATTTCTGACAGTCATCTATTGTCCTTTGTCCCACGGTCTGCTTCCACTCTATGGAGTCAGGGTAATGTTTTGATGCAGTATCCCTATCCGCTTGGATAAATTTACCTGCAATCATCTTCAAACCCATTCTCTCAAATCTGGATAGTATCTCTCCCATCAATCCTCTTTTTACTGCGTCCGGTTTTATTATAACTAGGGTTCTTTCTGTCATGCTCACTATTCTATCACTTGTTCTTCAACTTTATAAGAACCATCTTCATATAGATTTAATACACTAAATCTTGGTGTTTGTATTATATTCTGGGGATATTCATTTACTGTATCAGTTACGGCGCCTACTACATAATGCTCAAGTGTACTTCTCATTGAATCAGTTAAATGACTTGATTTATGATGCTCTCCGGCAAATACTGCTTTTATTCCCGATTCCGATCTAATTAATGCCAACAATGCTAATCCCTGATCTCTTACCTCATCCTGTTTAAGCTTTAATTCTTCGCTTCCGGGATCCGTTGAAGTGCTTCCCATGTATATTTTTTCAAAAAAAGGACTTAGTCCCGAGGTGTACACAGGCTGGGAAAGCAGAATAAAATCAGCCTTAGTTATGTTGTTTTCCAGCCATGATATGTTCTGAACAGGTATTTTTGTATAGTTAAAACTATTTCCAAATAGAAGAAATTTTACGCCCTTAACATCAACTAAATTATATTCATTCCCGAAAACCTTTAAAAAATTGCTGAGATCCGATGTTTGAGCAATATCATGATCTCCGGAAAGAGCATAATATCTTATCTCACTATTTTTGAGTATACTATTTACCTTTTCTAATGAATCTAAATCCCCATAATTTGTTATATCTCCAAGGATAAACACAACTTCAATATCGTCATTTTTAATAATATTGAGTGTTTTTTCCAAGTTATCCACATCCCCGTGTATATCTGAGATTAGTGCAACTTTAGCTAATATGTTTTTGTTATAATCTCTAACACTAACGTTATCAGTATTATTGTCCAATCTGCTAGTAGCTGCACCGGAACCTAAATTAGTCTGAGATACACGTTCAACAAATTTACCCGCTACATCCCCTACCTTCTTCTCATCTATTTTTATATGAAGGGAAGAAAGCAATGGTTCTGATTTATATACAATCTCTTTTATTCCAGTAAAATATATACCCTTAGCAGCACTTGATACGACCAGTACTAAAGCTCCCAACACAACAACTGCAAATAGCATACGAAACGGTCTGAATAAACCTAATTTTCTTCTTCCTGTACGATTTCCTAACATTAGATAGATTATACAGCCAGCGCTACATCTTCTCCACTACGTTAATCTTTAACAACGACAATCCGATTTTTAATACTATACTGACTGCTTTTGATAGACATAGTTTAAAGTACCCGGCTGTCTCATCCTTTATATCCAGTATTCTCTCTTCCCCATAGAAAGCATTAAATTTCTGAGCCAAATCATTAAGGTAATTTGCTACAAAATGAGGTGAATTTCTTTTACATGAAATATTTACAATCTCGGGGAATACGTTTAATGTTCTTAAAATACTCTTTGCAGATATACTTATATCTTTAAGGGTGTTAAGTCTTTGATAATCACAAATCTCTTGAGTAAACCCTGCTTTTTCCAAGACAGACATGATTCTTGCGTATGTGTATAACAAGTATGGACCTGTATTTCCTTCAAATTTTGTTGTCTGGTCAATTGAAAACACCACATCCTGTTTAGGATCAACTTTCAACAATCCGTATCTAAATGCAGCAAGAGATATCTTCTCTACTACTTCACTTTTATCCAGCATTCTTTCTAAACCACTATAAATCTCCTCTTTCTCAGCTTCTTTTATATTTTGGAATATTTCATCCGCACTTGCTAATAAACCTTTCCTGGAGGACATTGAACCTTCAGGAAGAGTAACTACACCATAAGCCAGATGGTATAACTTATCAAACCATTTATAACCCAATAGTTCTATTATTTTAAAAAGCTGTTTGAAATAATCACTTTGTCTGTTGTCAACAACGTAAATCCTCCTATCAAATATATATTTATCGTAACTGTCTATAGCTAATTGAATATCCTGTGTTGCATATACCGATGTTCCGTCTCTTCTTAATATAACTTTGTCAGGTAAATTATACTTTTCCAAACGGGCAATAACTGCCCCCGTTTCATCTCTTTCTGCTATTCCTTTTTCTACCGCTAAATCTACAACTTCCTTACCGCTTTTTCTGTAGTCACTTTGGCGCATCCATACATCAAAATCAACGTTCTCCTCTTTATAGGTTTGCTCCCAACCTTCATAAGCCCATTGAACTATCTTTTTCCACAGTTTTATCGTTTCCCCGTCATCATTCTCTAGTTTCTGAAATATTTCCCCAAGTTCTTTATCTAAATCTGTGTTATTCTCTGCTTCTTTCTCATATTTAACATAGAATTCTCCTACGTAATGATCTGGTTTCTTATCGGGACCGCCATTATTTCCATATTTTTTATACATAAGCATTGCCTTGCATATATGAGTTCCCCAATCATTTAAATAATTCATTTTGATAACTCTGTAACCTGAGAAACTATATATTTCAGCCAGAGAGCTGCCCAGAAAATTATTTCTTGCATGTCCTATATGTAAAGGTTTATTAGGATTAGGAGCGGAATATTCAATAATTATATTTTTATTTCCCCCTTCATTGGAAGATCCGTACCTTTCTTTTTGGTTAAATATGCCGGATAGCAGGTATTTTAGGTATACTTCAGACAGCTTGAAATTTATAAAGCCGGGAGACACTGCTTCAATATTTTCAAAAACAGGGTAGGTGAGTGATTCGTATTCGAATGATATGTCGTAACTATTTAGCTCTAATGATATATCTTTAGCTATATCTATAGGCCTGCCCCCAAATACTTTAGAGATAATCAAAGCTACGTTAGTAGAATAATCTCCAAAATTATCATTTTCGGGCCTTTCCACATTAACATTTTTGTTAATACTATCGTTCCAAGTGATTGATTTAGTATTATTGACAGCTTTTATCACATTATCAAGAATGATTTTCTTCATATCCATATTTAGCATGATACATTTACTCAGTCTTTATAACAATATCCCCTTCAATATCTGTTCTTAACACCTTGCACCCTAATTCCTCGTAGCTTTCCAAGGCCTCTTTGTGGGGATGATTGAATTTATTGTCCTTGCCCACGGATATTACACAGTATATAGGGTCAAGCTGTTCCACCAACGGTCTATAATAACCTGTATTAGATCCATGATGGGATACTTTCAGAAGATCCAGTCTTCCCTGTATCAAACCGGATATATCGGATATATCTATCTCCTTTAAAGCATCTACTTCTAAATCACCAAGAAACAACGCTTCATAATCCTTATAATCCAGGAATATTACAAGAGAAGTATTATTTAAATTTTTAACGCGTTTTTCCAAAATATCTTTACCCGGCCAAAGTATTTTTAAATATACACTTCCAAGTAAATATTCATCTCCAATAAAACTATTTTCTTCTGAATTATTCTCGAATTTTTCCTTAAGAGACTCCCAGGATGATGCACCAGTAGAGATGTCGTTAAACATAACTTGGGTTACGGTACATCTGTCATATATCTTTCCTATTCCTCCATAATGATCAAAATGAGAATGGGTAATGAATATTTTCTCGATGTAGCAAAAAGGGTAAAACATCTGAGATGCAATATCTCTGTCAGCTTCAAAATTCTCTCCCCCATCTATAAGCATTATGCGTCCTTCAGGAGATCTTATAAATATAGCGTCTCCTTGTCCAACATCCATAATTCTAATCATAAGATAGTTAGAAAACTTTTTGTTGTGTATGAAAATCAATAGATAAAATAAATAATAAAAAACAATAAATAATGCGTATTTTTCAATTTTCATTTCTTTATTTTGGAAATTGATCTATCACTTACTCCCCTATTTCTTAAGAACAACAGGAATAATATTGAAAAATAATATATGGCTAATACTGGGCCGTTCATTCTGTAACTAATCACAGAATTCTCCCACGATCCGAATAAGGTAACTATTCTCACAAATATATCCAAAAAAGGAAATAATATGACAGATGTTAATTTTGCTAACAAAGGGCTTATTATTGCACCTAGAATAAAAATACCGCCAAGAATAGTTGAAACAGGAACTGTCCAAAGAATAAAGGGATTAACTAAGATTCCAAGAATTCCGACTGTGCCAAAATAGGAAGATATTATAGGCCACACAAATACTTGCGCAGCAAGTGTACTGGATAAATCTTCAGGGAGTTTCATATTTGAAAAAATTGAGGAAAATTGTATCAAACCCAAGGAAGCGGCAAAAGACAACTGGAAACTAATATTGAATAAATAAGTAGGACTTATAATTACCATAAGGCTTGCAGCAAAAATTAAAATACTGAGGCCGTCTATAATGCGCCCGTAAAATTTACCCCAAGCTACTATACTCCCCATAACCAAAGCCCTAACTACCGGAGGTTCAAATCCGGATAAGAGAGCGTAAAAAGATGTTGCAATCTGGGCTAGTATGACATTTCTCAATTTATATTGAGAACCAAGTAACTTTGTAACTAAATTAAATACTAGTGCTATATTGAATCCTGAAACCACTACAACATGGACTGTACTTGTAATTTTTAATTCATGGGAAAAGGAAGGTACATTTTTTAAACGATCTAAACCTATTAACATGCCCAGCAGTAATTCACTGTGTGGACTTGAAAAATTACTGTCTACAGCCCTAACAACCGAATTTCTTATACTTTTAAACACTCCGACCTCTCTTTTTTCTTCGCCATATTCCTTACGACAAAAATCCCCCGGTAAATAACATGCATAATATGCTCTTAGTAGAGCCGCTAGTATAACAATTACAATGAGCAGATATTTTTTAACTGTGTTCATAGATATCCACTGATGCAGGGTTCAAAACGTAATATTACTAGTTATTTTATTTATAGTATTTTCCGATAAACCGGATTTTTCCTTAAGTTCTGATATATCTTTATAGGGTCTGTTATCAATAATTTTCTTTGCGTATGCCGGTCCTATACCCGGAAGAGCATCTAATTCCTCCTCCGATGCATTATTTATGTTTACATTCGTAAAATTACTATCATCTGTAGATTGGCTTTCCCCTTGACTGCTTCCCGATGTTTTCTCTTCATCTTTGCTATTGTTAGATAAACTTACAACGGCAGGAATAACTAACTCATTTACCTGCAAACTCCTTTCTTCAATATAATCCCATTCATAAGGTATATATATCTTTTCCTCATCTTCAATTTTTTGGGCTAAATTTAAATTCTTTGATACATATTTAATTGAAGATTCATTTAACAAACCACCAGCGGTTTTAACAGCATCCCCTACTCTTGAACCATCTTCTAGTTTATATATACCCGGATATTTCACAGCTCCGGAAATATCAATCACAATGTATTTATTATTTTTTACGTCTTCCTGTATTAATGCATCATTGATATTTTTACCCTGCCCATCTTCCCCTTCGATCTCCAAAACGATATTCTTTGACAAAAATAACGGGTCTCCTGATATAAGATAATATATGACATATATTGCTATCAGTATTGCTGTGATGATTAAAACCAATTTATTTTTCTTAACCAGGCCTAATATTTTACTAAAAATAATCCCATACATAATGGAAATTTATACAATGATCTGTACATTTTAAAGACAGCATTATCTATTTTTGTTGGAGTATTCAATTAACGCATTATTAACGCACATACATACATTATTTATACCTATATTACAAACATATTATATATATTTACCGCATTTATAACGCATATTAAAAGATAGATTTAGCAAAGATACAACTGCATATGTGAATATTTCAGGAAATATGAGGTCTAAGAGAGATTTTCTACTTCTCGTTTAATGCCTTAATTAGAAGATCTTTAAATGTAGGGTTTCTTTTTAAATCCTTGATAAGTGAAATTACCTTTGTATCATTGATTTTGTAAAATACTTCCCTTCCCTTTTTGTCATTCTTAAGAAAACCTAAAGCACATAATACTCTAAGATGGTGGGAGGCTAAATTTTCCTCTACGTTTAACCTGTCTGCCACTTCGGTTACATTCTTTTGGCCATCTCCAAGATACTGTAGTATCTTCAATCTATTTTTATCTGAAAGGGCTTTTGCTACTTTTTCTAACATCATGGTTGGGAATATACAACAATAATTATTACAATTCAAGTACTATGTCTTTAATAATATATCGGTCCTATGTTCTTATGTGGTAAACCCCCTCTTTCTCATAAATATAACCTTCTAGAGATAACAGCATAACAATATTTCTAATTATTTTTATAGGAATTGACAGCGTATCTGACATTTCATGTATTGTTTTTGGTGAAATAGATAACGCACGGAGTATATTCTTCTCATTTCCCTCTTTTAGGTTAATTTTTTCAATATTTTCCTCAAAAGGCAACTGAATTTTACCTTTATGCATTATATTGTTTATATCAAGACCGGAAGATACGATATTAGCATATGTCTTTAGCAACTGCGTGCATCCTTTTGATGTATCACAAAATATGTTGCCCGGTACCGCACACACCTCCCTTTCAATCTTATGGGCGTATTCCGCAGTATACATAGATCCGCTCCTTTCTAATGCCTCTATCACCAATAATACTCGTCCTAACCCTGCAACTATTCTATTTCTTTTTAGAAAGGTCCAAGTTTTAGGACCCGAAGAATTAATATATTCGGAGATAATTAATCCCCCTGAAGCTATAATTTCATCATGTAAAGTTTTTTGTTCCGGTGTAAAACAATAGTTGAGTCCAAAAGGAAGAACTGCAATTGTTTTTAGGCCTCTCCTTAATGCCTGAACGTGGGCCTTAGAATCAACACCATACATAAAACCGGATACTACTGTAGTATTAGGCAGGAGATCGAAGAATATCTTCTCCACTACTCTCTCCCCGTAAGCGGTTATTTTCCTGGATCCTACTACAGACAAGCAGTTGTCAAATATATTTTTGCTTAAACTCCCTCTCCAATATAGAATTTTCGGGGGATCCGGAATAGTCTTTAAAATTGCTGGATACAAATCATCATCAATCTCTAAGGCCCCGTTCATGTTCTTGAAAATACTCCCGAGAGAAGTATTAAACAATACATCATGCTCTATTCTAATTAGATATTGCTTTGTTTGATATAATTCGTGCAATGGATAATCTAATAAGTATCGATAATCTCATAGAATCAGCAAAGAAAAAAGGCATTGATTTCGGACGCGGTGATCCTTACAACAGGCTTAGATATTATACAAAAATTGGATGGTTACCGCATATGGTAAGAAAAACAGACGATAGAGGAAATATTAAAGGGCATTACCCCGACTGGGCTTTATCTTACTTGATTATGATTGAAAAACTTAAGTCAAGAAATGCGTCAAATGAGGACATTAAGAGACGTATTGTTTTAAAAAATAAACTACAGAATATTATCAACATCTTCAATACCAAGGAATCAAGAAGCCAGTTATTAATATACGTTATTTTTGCTCTTTTATTATTAATATTTGCCAATGAATTAGAAGTAATAAATCTGGGTTCTCACAAAAGTGTATTAAACACAGCGGTTGTTAGTGAAATAGATTCTCCAATCCAAATATTAGATAATGGAACAGCATTTGTACCCAAAAACCAAAATGTTATTTTTGTTAAGACTGACTATGCCAAAGAGGGGTTAAAAATATTGGTGACCTTCAATAAGAATTACTCACCTGCATCAAGATACTGGATCTCTGAAATCATAAATGGTTCGGGATTTGTTTTAAGTCTTGACGCCCCTGTATCTTCTAACGTAGATTTTAACTGGTGGGTGTCCAATTAAACTATTTGCTTAATTATCAACATATTATTTAAAATTCCCGTAACGAGAAATTACCTATTGACATACGTTCTTTAATTAATCTACAATTTTTGCATGAACGAAAATAATATTAATTCTAATAGACTTGCTATCCTAGATAGCTTAGTCAAACTTATACCGGTCTCACTAGCCTTTCTCGTACCAATTTTCTTCCTTCCTATAACTTTGGAATTCTATGCTTTCAATAAGATATTCCTTGTTATCATAGCTTCTATTCTTTTAATCATATATTGGGCTGTAAAGATGATGCTTGGTCAAAAAATGAATTTCACCAAGTCCATTCTAGATCTTCCTCTACTAACTTATTTCTTTGTAGCAACTTTGGCAACATTTTTCTCAATAAGCAAGGTAGATAGTGTTTACGGAAGCCAGGGAAGATGGGCGGGTTTATTTTCATTTGCCGCTTTCTTGATATATTTCTTCCTTTCCACACCTCTTTTAAAGGATATTAAACTTGTGAAGATGTCCTTTATGGCCATGCTATTTTCTACAACAATATGTTCATTAGTATCTTTGTTTTCTTATTACAACATCTATTTGTTAAACACAGCTTTTTCTAAGATTCAAAGTTTTAACCTTCTGGGATCCGTAACGGATACTGTGTTTGTAGCTGCTATAGCCTTAGTAGCATCGCTTGGTTTTATTGGCTACGCTAAAAATCTGCCTTTCAAAATTCTATTAATTGTTTCTGCATTCATTAATTACATGCTCATTCTTGTAATTGGCCTTCCTATTGGATTTATATCAGCTGCCGCAGGTGTATTCGGATTATTAGTTTATATGGATTTAAACAAAGTCTCGGGATCAAAGTTTTTCTATGGAATTGCTTCCCTACTTCTGATCCTTATAACACTACTGACCATTCTTCCCGGAACAAAAGATATTTTGATAAGCAAAAATTTTCCAAAGGAAAGCACACTGTCAGTAAAAGAGAGCTGGCTTATTTCATCAACTATAATACAAAATTACCCACTGTTGGCTACAGGTCCTTCTACTTATTACTTAAATTTCTCCAGATACAGACCTCTTTCTATGAATACTGGGGAAAACTGGGGAATGAGATTTGATATGCCAAAGAATGAATTCTTTAACATAATGGGCACTCTTGGTCTAGTAGGAGTATTAGCATCCATATTCCTTTTAGCTAGAATGCTGAAACTAATCGGGGCATCAAGAAAAGGACAGGATGATACAGGTATATCAAAAATATTGAGCGCAGCAATGATTTCTCTTATAGTGGGGCATTTATTTACCTTTGCTACTATAGCTACTATGTTCTATGTAATAATAGTGATGGGAATGCTTGTTGCTATACACGCTCTTTCCGATAAACAGGGAAACATTTCAGAATCAGTATCTGTAGAGGCAGATGCCTTATCCTCTATTGCAGGAGTTACTGAAGCAAGTGTGATTAAAAAAGAATACTTTAGATTTATATTGTGCCTTCCAATACTAGCAGCTACTCTTTATGCCGGATATCTTGCTTATAGAAACTATATGGGTGAGTTCTATATGAGAAAATCCCTAATGGCCGCAGCCAGAAATGACGGAAAAGCTACATATGATTTACAAAGAACAGCCTTAACCATCAATCCCACCAGAGATACTTACCATACAACCTATGCTCAAACAAACTTAGCAATAGCTAACAGTCTTGCTTCCAATGAGAATCTTACAGATACAGATAGAGAGACTATACAAAATTTAATAGCTCAATCTATTAGAAGTGCAAGAGTAGCTACAGAAGTTGTAGGACCTATTAATCCTGCTAACTGGGAAGTAAGGTCTCTTGTATACAGAAGCTTAATAAACATCGCTCAGAACGCAACTGATTGGGCTGTAGGATCATACAATACAGCTATTCAGCTTGATCCTTCCAATCCAAGGTTAAGAGTTGAACTCGGCGGAATGTACTACTCAATGGGAGATTTCTTATCTGCAGCTAATCAATTCAGACAAGCTTATGCTTTAAAGGGTGATTATGCTAATGCCTACTATAATTTTGCTAATTCTTTAATACAGCTTAAAGATTATCAGAATGCTCTTTCTGCATTAAATACAACGAGAAATCTAATACCTCAGGACTCTCCGGACAGAAAAGTAGTTGATGATCTAATTGCTACTCTTCAAACTCCTCAAGTTGCCGGAGCCTCTACGGAAGAAGTAAAACCTACTGTAGAACAATTAGTGGGAGAGCAAGTACAGTCTGCTTCCCAGGAACCTTTAATTAATGCAGGAGAAACACCTAAAGCAGTGAACGAGAATATTGATTTAGGGAGTCTTCCAAAACCTGAAGAGAATCAATAAATACGCATCACTTAAGAAACATAGAAGAACCCTCGTTTAACCGAGGGTTCTTTTTAAGTATTCAAACTTATTTGAGATAACCAGATGGTGGACCGTAGCGGATTCGAACCGCTGACCTCTTCCATGCCATGGAAGCGCTCTACCAACTAAGCTAACGGCCCAAAACAAAGATCAGAGATGATTATATCAAAGTGATCAGGTTAATGCTTTGGTCTTACTAATTCAACTACTCTTCTTTCTTTAAATACTGCTTTTTTATTAGGAAGGGTATCTATTGTGTATAATTTCACAGGAACTGCAGCTTCAAATATTACCTTAGGGGTATTTTTTAATACTTTCCGAACCTCTTCCAGCATCTCCTCTATCCCCTCCCCTGTAACTGCTGATATACCTAACATATTTATTGAGGGGTATTTCTTTTTGAAAGTGTTTTTAATGTTAATAAATGACTCTTTTACTTCTGTAACATCTATTTTATTTAAAACCACTATTTCATTTTTATTCTCCAAACCTCCCTTATAATTCTTAAGTTCCTTTCTTAATGCTTGGTATCTATTAATAAATATATCTGAAGCATTATCATTATCTGCCATATCTGTAATGTCTACTAGGTGAATTAATACTCTAGTTCTTTGTACATGTCTTAAAAATTCATACCCCAGTCCTTTTCCTTCAGAAGCTCCTTCTATCAAACCGGGTATATCGGATAATACTATGTTTGATCCATCTTTTAATCTACATATTCCTAAATTAGGAGCCAGTGTTGTAAAAGGATAGCCTGCCACCCTGGCATTAGAATTAGTTAATCTATTGATTAGTGTACTTTTACCTGCGTTTGGCATCCCTATTAAACCTACATCAGCAACTAATCTTATTTCCAATTTTATCTTCTTTTCTTCTCCTAATATCCCTTCTGTATATTGGAGGGGGGACTGATTAATCGAACTTTTAAACCTATGGTTTCCTCTTCCTCCCATACCTCCTTTTGCCACAATCATTTTCATTCCATTCTCAGATAAATCGCCTATCAATATTTCTCTTGAATCCTTTACTTCATAGACTAATGTTCCTGTGGGTACTTTAATAACTGCATCTTCTCCATCAGATCCAAACATCTTCTTCTTTCCTCCCGGCTTACCATCAGTTCCTTTGAATACTTCCTTAGATTTAAAGTCTTTTAGTGTTCCCAAATTATCATCAGCTATAAAATATACATCCCCGCCTTTACCTCCATCTCCACCGTCAGGCCCCCCTTTTGAAATATACTTTTCATGTCTAAAAGAAACGGAGCCGTCACCACCTTTTCCCCCTTTAATTTTTATGTATGCTATATCAATCATTTAATATTCCTATCTTTAAATAATATTATTGTGTAAAACCAAGAGGATCCTGTGCTGCACCATTATACTTAACCATGTAGTGTACATGAGGTCCTGTAGATCTCCCTGTACTTCCCATTAAACCTATAATTTCCCCCCTGTCAACATTATCTCCATAGCTAACATCTAAACGGCTCATATGCCCGTAAACAGTCTCGTATCCGTTTCCATGGTCGATTCTTACATGTAAACCCAACCCCCAGGGATCCCAACCTGCCCTTACTACTACACCGTCCATACATGCAAGCAAAGGAGGCATTGATGATCCTATAGGGGATGCGATATCAAGTCCGTTGTGATACCAACTGAAATATTGTGTTATATATCTCACTGTAGTAGGCCATACACACATAGATTTATTAGGAGATGCCTGTCCCTGTCCTACAGAAGAAGGTCCTATAGGTTCATACACATAAACAGGAGGTACATATTTTGGTACTTTTCCTCCGGGAATAACCAACTCTGTACCCAGTGCTAATGTTGAAGTGTCAAGAAGATAATTAAAATCAGCTATTGCCTGCACAGGAACATCATATTTCTCTGCAATAGAGGTAAGTGTATCCCCTGATTCAACCTTATGAATTAAACCCGCAGCAGGAGGAACTGTAATCTCCTGCCCTACGGATAATATAGCTCCATCAGTTAAACCATTAACATAGTTTAAAGCATCAATAGATATTTTGAATCTTTCTCCAATACTAAATAATGTATCCCCGGGAACCACTTTATATATAAAGGACTCCGATCTCTTTCTTGCTTCCGGAATAGTTGTTAATGCCATTTCCCTCTTAGGGATTATATCGTTTGTATTTACCATATAATCAGCACTGACAGGCTGATCTACTACTAAAGTGGACCCTGAGAATATCTCACCAAATGTGAATACAGCAAATGATGCTCCCATAACAATACCTGAAATAATCGGTTTTGCCAGCTTACCTCTGGACCATATTAATTTAGTTACTATGAAGTCTTTTATTAATTTGGGAAGTTTAAATAATAATGACAGAATACTGCTTAGCAAGGATAAAAACATAATTATCTTTTTAATTATGTATTTTATTAATGTACCGATGAACTCTTTCCAGCTGTTAAAAAACTGTTCGAAAGCATTTCTCCCTTGAGGTCTGAATCCCTCAAAACTATGTTGAAAAAACCTTTTAGAAGATGATTTTTTTAAAGTAAATAGTGTACCACTTTTCTCTCTGGGATACTGGGATCTTAAGGGTGGTAATAACTGTCTTTTTATTTTTTTCCAATGTAATTCCATATAATGATGCATGCTTAGGTATAGAGCATATCTATAGCAACGTCTGCCAGCACATGCATTTGTTATTGTACCAACGAGAAAATATTAGAGCAAATGGGTAGAAATTTATACTCCGGTATGAAGAGTTTCCAAGAATTCTTTGTTGTTTTTAGTTTTCTTTAGTCGCTCTAATACCAAAGGAGTAGCTTCCCTATCATCTAAAAGATCCACCATTCTTCTTAAACGAAAGATCTTCTCTAGAGTATCTTTGTCAAACAACTGCTCCTCATGTCTTGTTCCGCTTGCTTTAATATCAAATGTAGGGAATATTCTTCTTTCATATAAAGATCTGTCTAATCTTAATTCCATGTTTCCTGTACCTTTAAATTCCTCAAATATGACATCATCCATTCTGGATCCCGTATCTACTAAAGCCGTGGCTATGATAGTAAGACTTCCCCCTTCTTCTAATTTTCTGGCTGCACCGAAAAAATGTTTTGCGGGGTATAAAGCGGCGGGATCAAAACCTCCTGTAAGAGTTCTTCCTGAAGGAGGGGCTACCATGTTATATGCCCTGGCAAGACGTGTAATTGAATCCATAAGAATAACCACATCCTTTCCTGATTCAACTAATCTCTTTGCTCTTTCTAAACATAGTTCCGAGACTCTGGTTTGATCCTCTGCTCTTTCATCAAAATTACTGGCATACACCTCACCTTTAACGCTTCTGCTGAAATGAGTTACTTCTTCCGGTCTTTCCCCTATAAGAGCAACCAATAGAATAATCTCAGGGTAATTGTCGGTTATTCCATTTGCTACGTCTCTAAGAAGGAACGTTTTACCTGCCTTAGGGGGTGCAACAATCATAGCTCTTTGTCCTTTTCCTATAGGTGCTACTAAATCAATCAAACGAGTTGATAAAATGTCTGACTTAGTCTCCAATCTCATCCATTCCTTGGGAAATATCGGTGTTAAGTCAGTAAACTGGGGTCTTTTTCTGGCTTTTTCGGGATCAAGACCGTCAATCTTTTCAATTTTAATCAGAGAAAGATATCTTTCCCCCTCTTTAGGAGGTCTGGCTAATCCAACAACATTATCACCCCTTCTTAATGAAAATCTTTTTATCTGAGAATGGCTAATATACACATCCCTGGGAAGTGAATCTTCAGATCTTTGTTTTTGTCTGATAACTCCATAGTCCGGAAGAACTTCTAATAAACCATCAACCTGTACTGTTTCTCCGGTGTAATATTGAGTATCATCGTTTTGCTGGTTGTATGTTTGTCTTTGATATCCTGAAGATGGATTTGAGCCCCCTCCGTTAGTCAATTGACTATACTGTCCGTTTCCTGCTGACATATTTACTGTATATGTGCTTTTTCCACTATCTCCGGGGGCAATATCCGATGATCCCGTATTGTTTGCAGGATGTGGTGAAACTGTGCTGTTACTCCCTAAATTATTACTCTGTCTGCTGCTTGTTTGTTTTTTTACAGGCATATTTATATATATCTAATGAAAATTATGTACTTATGATGAGAGTAGAAATTATGTAAATTCATGTATATCTAATTTACCTATTTGCACTCACCTGAAGATGGGAGATAGTTACTGCCCCGAACTACCTCCCAACTTCAAGTCTCATCCTAAAACTTATTGGATAAGTTCTCCTTTTATCACTAATCTTTTATCATATGTAGCTTGACCAGGAATCCATACTCCCCCGCATGTTATCAATGTTAACTCAATTTTATCTCCGCTTTTTAAAACATCTAAACGGTCGGGGTTGTCAATTTCAATAAGCTGATAGTCCTTTACCAAATATTCGTATCTCCTCCCATATTCATCTACCACTATGACTGTATCACCTGCTTTTGTATTTTTCAACATCCAAAATGCAGCAGGCCCTCCATAATTATTATCGTAATGAGCATTAATAATCATATTTCCCTTTTCTCCGGGTTTAAATCCTTTTTTATACCAACCTGCCATTTCCCATTTCTCAGGAGTTTCCAGAGATCCGTCTTCAGATACACCTACAGGTGTAATTTCAGCATCTACGTTTACTGATGGTATTAGTATTCTTTCTGGATTTGCGTATATAGGTTCCATTGCTTTTGCAAAAGCTGTTGCTTCTTCTCCGGTATTGGTTACTTCTGCTGTATTATTATTACTTTTTCCAAATAATCCATTACCTATATATTTTGAGTATAGAATATACCCTAATATACATATTATTACTGATAATACGGCGATGTATTTATATAATTTTTTTGAATTTATTAAGCTTTTCATATTAAAAAGTAGGAATTTATATCAGAAATGAATAATATATATTTAGGCAAGATACAGATCGGTCGCGTAAGGATTAGGCCAAACCCAACCGATCTATACCTTGTCTAAAGATTATCTTCTTGTTATTACTCAAGAGAATGCCCGGAACCGAACGTTCCGGGCTTCTCAAATAATTATGATAACTTTTTGGATATTCTAACAGCCAGTCCGGCTACTAAAAGACCTATCCCTAATATACCTAAGTTAGATACAAATCCTGTTTTAGGTAATTCAGTAGGTTCTCCATTTCCATAGCATACTGTAGCTGTGTCAGAACCTTCAAAGTTGTCATCCCATCTTACCTCTGCCTTATTTACTACACATTTCTCAAAGTTATCATCTCTATCAAACTCATCTTCATCTATTACAGCTTTTATCACAAAGGTTTTTGTTTCTCCGGGTTCAAAATCATCCCAGTATTCAGTTAGACCTGAACCTCCTTCTCTTATTAATTCATCAGGTAAGAAGTCTTCCATCTTCATATCATCAAAAGAATTAGATTCCTCATCACTTCTGTTTTTAATCTTAACTCTAAACTCAATTACATCATCTTTAGAAACATCAGTGATTTTGTCCTCTTCCCAATCATCATCACCTTCTAACCTAACGTCTTTATCTATCTCAAATCTTTTATTGTAGTAACAATTCTCTCCCCCACCGTATATGGGTTCACAATACTCTGCAAATACTTTCCCTCTGTCAACCGATGCCAAAAGGGTTACGGCGACTAAGAAGGATATTATGATTTTGGCAGTTAAATATTTTTTCATATTTTTCCTATAATCCTCTTGACACCAAATGTCAGCAAGAACCTTATACCAGTATACTGCTTTAACAGCATATTAGTGGTTTTATTGACTCTGGGGCAAGGAAAAACTAAATAAAATACTGCTTGCTTTATCAATTCTTTTATTGTAATAACAAGCAGAATAGGGTTAAATCTAACCCTAATATTGATATTATAGGGCATAATCCATTATTTGTCAATACTATAGGGTTTATATTTATGAGCGGTACTTGGAATATCTAATTATTCAAAATAGATAGGCATTCTAATATGCAGGTATAAAATGTTAAAATCCTTCTATATGAGGAAGTTTTACTACCTGTTATTCGTTATAGGACCATTGTTGTTCATACTAGCGGTAGTACTAAGAACTATATCCATCCCGGGGTACATATATTTTCGGGATGTTACTGAGTCTGTTGACATATCAAACCTTTTTAAAAGGTACATCTACACATACAGCAATGATATCGGGGAGTCTTTGGCAGAAAAGGCGCGAATCCCCCTATTTTTTACCATATTGTCTATATACAAAATATTTGAAAATCTTGGGTTTGGAGATGATCTATACATAAAAATAAAAATTATTTTTCTTTTTACTTCCTCTTTTATAGCCTTTTTGCTAACAACTAAAAAATTTATCAATAAACACGTATTCCAAAATGAGGTTTTAACTAAATACTCTTTTGTTTCCATAGTACCTGCAGTTATAGGTGCTTTATTTTATACAACCAATTTTTGGTTTACAAACAGAATTGCACATTTTGGTTTATTCTTCAGCACTGTCACAATACCCATAGTATTCTATTTTTTGTTTGACTATTTTTTTTCCGAAAAAAAAGATTTAAAGAAGCTAGTTATTCTTTCAATAATTTTGGGATTACTGACAGCTACTCCGCATACCGTTCTATTTGAAATTGTATTATTTGCATCCATTTTATTCTCCTATTTAATAACAAGGGACCACACTAAGGATAAAATATTTACTCTATTATGGCATTTCATAATATTTTTAATTATTACTTTACTAGTAAACATGCATTGGATACTTCCCTACCTAGCTTCTAACTCTAAACCAGATGCTGAAGTATCAGAAACGATTGTGGAACTTATAGGTAGAAATGCAACACTGGAAAATTCTCTCGGATTAATGGGATACTGGCTAACAAACCCTACAGATTATCCTATAAAAGGATTTATGATTTCCGTTCCTTACATACCCCTATTATTTTTGGGTTTTACTTTCGTTGCACTAAGAACAAAAAAGCAACGCCAAGTATTATTAACTATACTAATTTTATTCCTAACAGGAGCCTTCTTATCAACATGCGAGTCTTACACTAACATTGTTTACTTTAAAATGATGTTTGATTCACCCTTTCGTAATTTTGCTTGGTTATTCAGAGAATACGATAAGTTTGGATTAATACTTTCATTTGTATATTCCCTGTCAATATCAATAATCCTAAGGTACGCAATAAGAAAAGCTCGTTTATTTATTATTGCTTTATTTCCTATAGCATTAACAATAATTGTAAACCTAACTTTTCTTAACAGTACATTGGAAGCATATTACCAACCGGTAATAATTCCGGATAGTTATTCCAAAATCATTTCTCTTCTATCCAGTGATCCTGAAGAGTCTAACATTTTGTGGTATCCCGGAAATCCCAAACCTTTCTGGGCAAATAGTGAGGAGGTGAGGTATACATTTTCAAACCTAGTATCTCCAAAACCTTCGGTAACCACAAGATCGGAGTATATAAATTATGCTAACTATCTTTTTAATCTGGAAAATATCTACTCAGTAGATATTGGAGAGGCTCTTGATCTTATTGGGGTTAAGTATTTGATAATTAGGAAAGACGAATCAATTTTTAAACCCGGGAGAATAGACGATCTTCTGAACACTCAAACATCTATCAATTTAATATACTCGGATGAACTTCTTACAATATATGAAAATAAAGCATATACAGGCCTCTCGAAGATCTACAATTCAAAAATTGAAACCAATGCAGGACTTAATTTCCTAAAAAGCAATGCCGCAGAAATACTGAAAAAACAAAAACCATATGTTGATTTTACAGATAGACCTTCGGGCTTTAATACAGAAAATAAATATTATCAATATAATCCTGAAGCTCCTTTGGATTTTGTTCTGAATAAATACTCAGATAGATTCATATATCCTTCTATTTACAGTCACAAAAAAGAAGATGGAAATCCGGGTTTTTGGAAAACCGGTTCATTGGAAAACATTAATCATGCTGAGGTGGATTTCTTTTTAAACAATCTTGGGTTAAATATCAAACAGTTTGATTTTGGTAGAGGGGTAATAATCGCCAGGGATGGGTGGCAGATGAGTGGGAAGTTATTTAATCAGGGGAACCCTGTTGAGACAATGTTCTCTGCGCACCCTAATGTTGTATTTAATGGAAAGGACCTAAGATATAATTCAAGACTAGAGGACTTTATCTACTACTGGAACATAATCAAATCTGATAGATTTGATGTGTTAGGTAAAACCGCTTTGGGTGTAAGATTCAACTCAGATATATCCGATGATCTTATCCCTCATTATAAATTTACTTTTTACGGTGAGGGAGATACTATTACCGGCATTATTCCGATGTATCAAAATGAACGAGGTCTGATGGAAAACGTTGTTAAGATACCTGAGGGTTCTGAAACAGCGGTCTTTAGTATTTGGACTGTGTCTACAGATATCGATCAAGGCTACTCGTATGAACTTAAAAACTTTATTCTAAAAGACATTTCAAAAGAGGTTAAGCCAATATCAATTTTGTTCAGTGAAAATACTGGATGTGATGGAAATTTATGCAACGTATATGTAAGGCTTTTAAAAAGCACTATAGGAGGTAAATTACAGATAAAAATAGGAAGTGACTCCTTTGATATCGAAACAAAAACACCTGAGACAACAAGAAATGATAGATACGAATGGGTATATTTGGGAAAAGTAGATAATAGCAACAAAGATGTTAGTATTTCAATCTCTAATATTAACGGTTTTAACTCTATAAATGCATTTGTATTTCTAAGCGAGTTAGAATCTTTGGAAACAACAAATACTGTATCTCAAACAGATTTTAGTTCTATACAGGAGGAAAAAAATAGTTCCCTGACTGTTAAAACAAAACAGATCAACCCCACAAAATATGAATTGACTGTATTCAATGATGTTCCAGGTAAAAGTGTGCTGTCATTTTCAAAACCCTACAACAAAAACTGGGTATTAAAACCACAAAAAAAGGAGGCGGGTATTGTTAACGGTTATATTAATGGGTGGGAGTTTGATAACATTAAGGCAGGAACCTACATAGTAGAGTACAAACCCCAAGAGTACTTCCAAAAAGGGGCGGTTATTTCAGGTGTTTCAGCGGGCACGGTCTTATTAATACTGGTAATTTCTTACCTAAGAAGTTTTTCTGCTTCTGAACGTAAATCCAAATCCCAAGGATAAAGCTTATTTTCAAGAAGTTTATATCTGTTGTTATAACTATCAATTACTTTATCAAAAGCTTCTGTTGATTTATCCCAAGAAAATATGGAAGCCCATTTTTCACAATTTCTACTTAAATTATTTCTAAGATCTTTATCTTCAAGAAGATCCAGGGTCTTTTTATAATAATCCCTTGGACTTTCCGCTAAATAACCTGTTTTACCGTTCACAATTGAGTCTCTAACTCCGGGAACATCAAATCCAACACACGGGGTGCCGGACATGGCTGCTTCAATTATGGTTATCCCCCACCCCTCTTTAACTGAAGGCATTAAAAACACCCAAGCTTTTTGCATAATTTCCCATTTTTTTCTATCTGAAACAAAACCTAAAAACTCAACGCTCTCATCAATACCCAATTTTTTGGCTTTCAATTTTAGTTTATTAAGATTATCCCCATCTCCTCCAATAACAAATTTCGCTTCCGGTATCTTTTTTAGTATATGTTTGAATACATCCAAAGCTATTTCCAAACGTTTATAGGCCTTCACACGCCCCACATAAGCCACCATAGGTAATCTGGATTTTTCATAATTAACCCCGTAAATAATGTTGTGGATGGAATTATATGCAATAAAAATATCCCTATCGATAAATCCCAGCTTTTTAAGATCTTTCATACTAGAGGGTGACACAGTTATAACCGGTATATTTTTATACGCCAGAGGCATTAGTGTAGATTCAATAAGGTAACCCACAGCTGCTACAATGGGATTAAATTGAATAAACCACTGTCCTTTATGAACATGGTGTAAAACCATAATTTTTGGTTTATTTGAATAAAACGGGGTAAAAAAAGGGATTCCATTTTGAACATCAATGATAAAATCGGTTCTTTTTCTAAGATAAATAAGGTAATAAAGCATTGCCCATAAATAAACGGAGAATATACCTCCTTTTCTTATTACCCTCACCCCATCTATAACGTCTTTGGAAGATAAACCTTTTGGTTTTGATGTAAATAAAGTAACTGTATGTTTCTTTGATAATCTTTTAGCAATTTCGTGAACGTATACTTCCGAACCTCCCCATTGTTGATTTTTAATATCTCTCCATGCAAAAATCAAAATTCTTTTATGATTTGAAAAATCCTCAATGCTTGCAGGAAAAACTCTATCAAGAAAATTTTCCAAACCATGGTCAATTTCTAAAAGTTTTAGCTTTATAAATTCCAGTGGAATCTTAACCAATCCGGTAAATACGGAAAACTTGGATCCCTCTTTTTCAAGCCAAATTACCGGATGCTCCATTATTCTAAGGTTCAGATACTTGGCAACAAGCAAAATATTTACGTCAAATGCCCATCCTGTATTGGAAAGTTTTGATGCAACCAAATCTGCAGCGTTTTTCCTGAAAATTTTTGCTCCGCATTGCGTATCTTTATAAGGAAGGTTAAAGAATAATTTGGCATAAAGATTGAAAGATTTCATTAATATTCTTCTTTTAAAACTAACTTCGGTTCTTGAAAGATCCCTAACACCCACTACACCGTCAAGCCAGGGGGTTTCCTCAATGAATTCAAAGAGCTTTAATATCTCCTGACCTGAAACTGCCCCATCCGCATCAACAAACCCCACAAAATCGCCTGTAGCGTTCTTAAAACCCAACGAAAC
>Ga0116174_10000213_pt1 | contig 58882 bp, 36 predicted proteins | sample AD_UKC087_MetaG_FD_89801 | JGI IMG/M metagenome (GOLD analysis project Ga0116174, IMG submission 89801) | Active sludge microbial communities of municipal wastewater-treating anaerobic digesters from USA - AD_UKC087_MetaG | ecosystem: Engineered > Bioreactor > Anaerobic > Digestate | place: USA...
CGATGAACACGACGTTTTCCGCGAACCCGTCGTTATCAAGGTCGATATCCAGATCCGCCGGCACCTGCGGCTTTATGAACTTGATTGCCCTGTCCAGCATCTCTGAGAGGCGCAACAGACCGCTCTGCTCGTCTTCGTAACCGCCGGGATTTCGATCGCTGCGCGGCTGATAGTAGGAACGCGGCCGCGAATCCTGGAATGAAACCACGCTACCCGACTGGGACCTTGGGAAAAAGTGCCCCTCAACGCGAAGCCGGCCGTACGAGACCTCATTGAAATAGCCGTCAAGCGACGGAACACCGTCCTCGTCCGAGTTGAACATCTGGTCGAATACGGCCGTCGGATCGACGAATTCCTGCTCGTCCGAGAACCGCGCGAAGATCACAAGCTGATTGATTGTTCCGCGGTAGGGTCCGCCGAACCTCTTTTCCAGGCTCCTGGACGCCGACATCATGGTTCTGCGGCGCTCGATCGTCTGCCGGACGGCCCCCTCCGTCAACGGAGGTCCCGGTTCGATATCGATGCCGGCCAGAAACGGGTCGGGATGCCCGGCCGGGACTCCGGAAGGCATCGGTTCGTCACCGCGCTCGGAAACGTAAACGACCCAGCCGTCGTCATCCATGACAACAGGAAGACCCGAGGCGTCGTGAACCCAGTGATAGAATTCGTCCCCCGACACGAACAGTTCCACATCGGAACCGTCGGGCTGAGTCAGCGTTACCGGCTTGAAGGAAACCGGGGCCGCGAACGAGGTCAACGGCGCCATCAGGGCAATCAGAATCAACAGGCTCGGAAAAAATCTGGGCATTTCGCTGACAAGCCTCTGGACAGACGCGGCATTCAACAACAAAGAGCGTAATCAATCAATGGCTTTTATGCATTCGTCATCAAGGTTACAATCATCCGCGTGACCGAATGGACAACCGGATTTCGAGGCTGAAGAAGCGGCTGAGGGGTGTTGCGGATATGACTTCTGGAAACGGCCCATCCCCACTTTCAGACGAGTCGTCGAATCTGGAAACAAAGTGTCTTCTTGCCCTGCTGCAATTCTCGCGGACAGTCGACACCGACCTGGACGCGATCGCCCGAAAAGCCGTCGAACTCGTCCCCGGCGCCTGGCCGGATGGAACGGACATACGGGTCAGGGTAACGCTTCGAGAAAACGTGTGGCAGTCGCCGGACCCCATGCCAGATACACAGGTTCTGACATCCGACATCGAATTTGACCGCCACTTCTTCGGGACCATATCGATCGGCTGCTACTGTGACGATGAATCGGTCAGGGCGGACTTCCTGCAGTCCCGGGGACCGCGCATCCTGGATGCGGTCGCCACACAGATCGGGCAGACCGCCTTTCGCCAGATGGTTCATGCGGAACTGGTCGAAAGCGAATTCCGTCACCGAATCATGACCAGGCATTCGCCGGTCGGACTCATCAGGACGGACGCTAAAGGTCAGATCCTGGACTGCAATCATGCGGCGGCGGCCTTGTTCGGAACCACTGAAACCCAGCTCCGCGGCCTGAACTGTTTTGACGAGGTCACCGAGTCGGGCCTCAAGGACGTCATCCCGGGCGCGATCGGCGGCACTCAAGCGGAACACGAAGGCGCATTCGTTCCGATGAACGGAGACGCGCCCATCTGGCTGCGAATCGTCGCCTCGCCTCTGGAAACGCCGTCCGGAAACATCGAGGTAATAGCCACACTCGAGGACATCACCAGACGCAAGCGGGACGAGGCTGCTCTGGCGGCAAGCCGTGTATCCCTCGCCGAGGCTCAGCGAATCGCGCATGTCGGAAGCTGGGAATTCGACATGGCGACAAGAAGGATCTCGGGAAGCGATGAATGCAAGCGCATCTTCGAGATCGACTCGTCACTGCCGAGCATCAACGCGGCGGACATCGTCACGTTCTTCAGGCCCGACTTCCGTGAGGAGATGGTCAACCGACTGCGCGCCAGCACCGAGCCCGACACCCCGGCCAAACGCTACTCTCAGGTTGCCCTGTCCTTTGCGGACGGCCGCGAGAAGTGGGTCGACATCGTGTCCGAGGTCGAACGCGACGAGCTTGGAATTCCCAAGCGCCTCTTCGGTATCGTTCACGACATCACCGACGAGCACCAGAACGAGATCGAACTGCGCGAGGCCAGGGATCAGGCCGAGGCCGCCGCGCGCGCGCGCAGCGATTTCATGGCCAATATCAGCCACGAAATCAGGACTCCTCTGAACGCTATCATCGGCATGACAGGACTTGTTCTGCAGTCCCGCCTGAACGACAAGCAGATCGACTATCTGACCAAGGTTGAAAACGCTTCGAAATCGCTGCTTGGAATCGTCGACGACATACTGGATTTCTCGCGCATCGAGGGAAACGGACTGCGCATAGCCGACGTCGAATTCTCGCCCGAGGATGTCATCGCGGACGTCATCGACGTCAACGAGTTGCGCGCAAGTGAAAAGGGCTTGAACCTTCACACCGATATCGACATGTCCCTGCCCGCGAAGCTCCGTGGCGATCCGCTGAGGGTCAACCAGATCCTGAACAATCTGGTTGGGAACGCAATCAAGTTCACGGAACGCGGGGATATTGTGATCCGGGCCACTGTGGCCGAGTCCGGCAGCCCTGAATCGAATCCCGCGATGATTCGATTCGAGGTATCCGACACCGGCATAGGCATGACAGGGGATCAGCTTTCCAGACTGTTCCATCCGTTCTTCCAGGTGGACACCTCGTCAACCCGGGAATTCGGTGGAACCGGGATGGGACTGGCCATCAGCGGACAGCTTTGCCGCCTGATGGGCGGGACGATATCGGCGGACAGCACGCCGGGTCTTGGCAGCACATTCAAGGTCGAACTCCCTCTCAGCGTCGTCGACGGGACCACCGTCGGGGCGCTTGAGCGGGAACTGATGGACTCCGCGGCCGGGGTCCGGGTGCTGGTCGTTGACAGCAGTCCGATCGACCGCGGAATCATGGTTAAGAGACTTTCAGGCATGTCATTCGCCGTGGACTCGGCCTCTGAGGGCGCGGAAGCGGTGGCGCTGGTCGAGGCGGCGGAAAAAGCCGGCACGCCCTACCACATGATCTTCATCGACATGATGCTTCAGGCTCCCGATGGTCTGCAGACCGCGCGACTGATCTCGCACCGCAGCAGAACAGGCGCCCCGATGATACTGACCACGACAGCCTATCTCTTCAACGACGACATGCAGACCGCCGCGGGCAGACTGTTTTATGGGCTGCTGTTCAAACCGGTGCTTCCAACGTCTCTGACGACATGTGTGCGCAGGGTGATGACGGGGGCGCCGCAGATGCCTGAGTCGGCTGTTCGCCATTCCTTCAAGTTCGAGGGCGCCAGCGTGCTCCTGGTTGAGGACAACCGCGTGAATCAGCAGGTCGCGTTGGAACTGCTCAGAAAGACAGGTGTTTCCGTTACTCTTGCCGAGAACGGTCGAGACGCCCTGCGAATGGTTGACAGCGCACCCTTCGACCTGGTCTTCATGGATATCCAGATGCCCGTGATGGACGGCCTGGACGCAACCAGGATGATCCGCAGGCTTGGCCAGCCATGGGCCTCGACGATGCCGATCATTGCAATGACGGCACACGGCATGGGCCAGCACATCCAGAAATCGCTGGACGCGGGCATGAACGGACACATCACCAAACCTGTTGAACCCGAGGCCCTGTACGCGACGATGGCGAAATGGCTTCGCGGCAGCAGGACGGACGTGAAAACGGAACGAACAACCAGAACCGATATGTCCGAACCCAGGTTCCGCCACGATCTGCACGTTCCCGGACTGAACGTCGGCAAGGGACTGGGGTATGTCGGCGGAAACATAGAGCTTTACAAGAAGCTGCTGCGAAAATTCGTCGAGGAGTACGAGGGTAAGGATTCGTGTCTTGATTCGGCCGAGATCAACAACAATCCGCAGGAGGCCCGGCGCTTCGTGCACTCCATGAAGAGTCTTGCCGGCACCCTCGGGGCGATCACCCTCCAGGAGAAGGCGGCTTCGCTCGAAAGGGCCATCCTCGATAAGGATTACTTCCAGCATGGGTTGATCGATGCATTCAGGGCGCAGTTGTCCCAGTTGTTCGCATCGCTGCGCGCCCTGCCGGAGCTTTTCGGCCCCGAGGTTCAGGACATGGAGGAGACCCAGGTCGGCAGGGACATGCAGCATGTGGACGTGCCTGGCGTAATAATGGTTCTGAAGGTGGCCCTCAGGAAACTGCAGCCTTCCAGAAGCCAGCATTTCATCGCGGTCCTGTCGAACGTCGCCTGGCCGGCCAGTATCACGTTGGAACTCGCCCGCGCCAGGGACGCCATCATGAAGTACCGCTTCAGCGAGGCGCTTTGCATAATCGAGCAACTGGAACAGGCCATGATTGACCTGGCCGGGGATATGTACAGATGATCAGTCGCAGACGCCGCCAGACAATCCTGATCGCCGAAGACACGCCGGCCAACATCGACATCCTGATCGATGCGCTGGGCGACCAGTATGACATCAGCGTAGCCATCGACGGCGAACGCGTCATGAACTCCGTCAAGGACATCAAGCCCGACCTGATTCTTCTGGATGTCGTGATGCCCGGGATGGACGGCTACGAGGTGTGCGAGCGACTGAAAGCAGATCCGGATACAAAGGGCATTCCCGTGATTTTCCTGACTTCCTTGAACATGGCGGACAGTGAGGAGCGGGGACTGAATCTGGGCGCGGTCGACTACATCACACGCCCGTTCAACCCCAGAATCGTCGAGGCCAGGGTCCACACGCACCTTGAACTGAACCGGTATCGGGTTCACCTTGAGAATGTCGTCGCCGAGCGGACGGCCGACCTGACGGCCACCAGAGAGGCGACGATCCAGAGCATGGCAATCCTGGCCGAGTTCCGGGATCACGAGACGGGCGGTCACATCCAGCGAACAAAGGCCTATGTCGACCTGCTGGTCAGATACCTTCAGGCCCGTGGAAAGCACGCGGACGAACTGACCCCCGCCACTGTCGAGCTGATCAGCCAGTCGGCGCCCCTGCACGACATCGGCAAGGTCGGTGTGCCGGACAGGATTCTGCTTAAGCCGACAGACCTGACCGCCGACGAATATGAAGAAATGAAGCGGCATCCGATTTACGGGGGCGAGGCGATCCGCAGAACGGAGCACCTGCTGGGGCCGAACTCGTTTCTCAGGTTCGCCCGTGAGATCGCCGAGGCGCATCACGAAAACTGGGATGGATCAGGTTACCCGTACGGGCTGCGCGGTGAAGAGATCCCGATCAGCGCGCGGGCCATGGCCATCGCCGACGTCTACGATGCGCTGGTCAGCGCCCGTTCATACAAACCACCGATTTCACACGAGGAAGCGTTGAAGGAGATACTGAAGGGTAGCGGGTCGCACTTCGACCCCGAGATGGTCGATGCACTGGTGGCCCTGCAGGACGAATTCAAACGTGTGTCCAGAAAATACAGCGACGCCGGCCTGTGACGCGCCGGGACGTCTTTACAACAGATGAACCCAGCGCTCTTCCAGGATGTCACCCTGAAGCCCGATCCTGACCATCTTCATCGGAATCGGCCGCTCGGCGTCCTGCATCGCCCGTGACGCCAGCGCAAGCAGACCGTTGCAGCATGGGACCTCCATCACGACGACGGTGATGGTGTTCAGGCCGGCCTCGTCGATCATCCTGGTCAGCTTTTCCTGATAGACATCAAGCCCGGTGTCCAGCTTGGGACACGCGATAGCCAGCGCCTTGTTGCGCAGGAAGCGGTTGTGAAAATCCCCGAACGTGAAGGCGGCGCAATCCGCGGCAAGGACCAGATCGGCCCCCCGGAGGAACGGAGCCGTCGGGGGAAGCAGATGAAGCTGAACCGGCCACTGCCTGAGCTGCGAGGGGACGGGACCGGAAGACGCGCCGGCGGTCTGGATGCCTGAATGGCCGAAGTCCCTGACGGCGGCGCCGGGACATCCACCACCATGATGTCCACCGGAATGGACGCTGGCCGCGACATGCCCGGAACAGGCACAACCGCCGTCGTCGTCTGCATCGGCCGACTTCATGGCGTCCACGGCGGTCTCGTCGAATTCCAGAGCTTCGCGTTCCTCGATGGTGATCGCTCCCTGCGGGCAGTCGCCCAGGCAGGCGCCCAGCCCGTCACACAGGTTGTCGCCCATCAGTCTTGCCTTGCCATCGATCACGCGGATCGCCCCCTCGGCGCAGGATGGCACGCACAAACCACAGCCGTTGCAGAGTTCCTCGTCGATCTTCACTATCTTCCGGACTGCCATTGAAATCCTCCATGTCGCACCACCGGCTCGCCCGAGCCGGCTCAACTGAAAGGATGATAACAGATCTGGATAGAAATAGGAGTAAAATTATCCGAATTAAATAGATCGCCGTGTAGATTCAAAGAGTTCTCCGACAGCCTGCTCTACATCGGGACGCATCGTGATCGCTGTCACGACCGCGACACCCGAGGCGCCGGCCGCCATCACCGAGGCGGCGTTTCCGGCATTTATTCCACCGATGGCGACGACCGGGACGGACACCGCAGCACTGATTGCCCGCACCGCGTCCAGGCCGGGCAGATTCGCCTCGTCGAGCGACTTGGTGGCGGTAGGGAACACCCCGTTGACCGCCACGTAATCAGCCCCGTCCGCGCAGGCGCTGACCGCTTCGGCGACCGATACCACCGAGACGCCTATGATGGCGCTCGAACCAGTCAGTCGCCGCGCGACAGACAGGGGCATGTCCTGCTGACCGATGTGGACGCCGTCAGCACCGATCTCCACTGCGGCGGCGACCCGGTCGTTGACGATAAAAGTCGCGCCGTGACGCCGCGCAATCGCCAAAAGCTCACGCCCGCGTCTGACGAAATCGGAATCGGAACAGTTTTTATCCCGATACTGGACAATCCTGACACCGGCGCCGCAAGCGCGATCAACGATGGAGGCCTCGTCCATCCCGGTCGCGACCAGCACGGGATCGGTCACAAGATAAACAAGCCAGTCGTCGGACATCATGCTTTTTGCACCCTTACCCCGGCGACCAGTTCATCCCGGCCGACGTTGAAAATCCTGTCACGAAGCGCGATCTCGAACGACCCCGGGCCCCTTGATTCGGCTGCCGCAAGTTCGCCACACAACGCGAAGAACGCCAGCGCGGACGTCGCGCCACGCAGCGGGTCGTCGGTCACTGCCAGGAAACACGCGGTCAGCGCGGTCACCGTGCAGCCGGTCCCGGTCACGCTCTGCAGCATCGGGTGACCGTTATGACAAAGCCATGTCGTACGGGAGTCGGTTATCACGTCGGTCTCGCCGGTTACCGCGACCGGGCAACCTATGCGCGCGGAAATCTCCGACGCGATACGCGCGAATCCCTCGACGCTGCGGCCCGAATCGACACCACGGACCTCGCCGCCCATGCCCGCAACCGCCATCGCCTCGCCCTGGTTCGCCCTGAGCATCGAGACCTTGACCGAATCAAGGATACGTCTGGCGGCGTCAGTTCTGAGCGCGGTCGCGCCCGCCCCGACCGGGTCGAACACGACCGGCACCCCTGCCCTGTTGGCCGCCATGCCCGCCACCACCATCGCCTCGACCGACGACGGATACAATGTACCGATGTTCAACACGACCGCTCCGGCCATCGCGGCGAAATCGGCCACCTCATCAATGGCGTCCGACATCACCGGAGAGCCGCCGACCGCCAGGATCGCGTTGGCGGTCTCGTTCATAACCACAAAGTTGGTCATGCTGTGGATCAAAGGCCTGGCCCTGCGCACCGCCAGTAGATCCGCCGCCACGATCTCACCAAAGGACTCAACCATGTTCATGGCTCCGTCTGTCGACAGCGAATAATAACCGAGGACGCCACAGGATGAACACTTCAATCAGTCCGGCTGTGGCGACGCCGGCACGTCGATGACGAACTCGCTGCCATTGCCCGGTTCGCTGACCACGCGCACCTTTCCACCGTGGATTGTGGCAACGTGCCTGACGATCGCCAGCCCCAGCCCCGTGCCGCCCTGTGCCCTGCTGCGTCCCTTGTCCACCCGATAGAACCGTTCAAAAATCCTGGGCAGGTGCTCGGCCGGAATCCCGCAGCCGTGATCCGTGACCCGCAACCTCAATCTGCCATCGTCCACATCCGCCGAGATGGAGACCTCCTGACCCGACTCGCTGAACTTGATGGCGTTGTCGACCAGGTTGACCAGAGCCTGCTCCATCAACTGCTGATTCAGGAAGGCAACCGCGTCCGCCTCGCAGCTTACCTTCAGGAGGATGCCCTTTCTGGCCGCTCTCGACTCGCACACAAGCAGCGCGGACTCTACCATCGCGCCAACCAGCACCTTCTCGCGGGCCAGGCCGGGATCCTGCTCCCTGGAACGTTCACTGGCACTCTCCGCCTGCTCGATCCTGGAAAGGGTCAGCAGGTCCTCGATTATCGAGTTCAGGCGATCTGTGTGACGGGCGATGATCTCCAGAAAACGCTCGGCCGTTGCCGGATCGTGCGACACGTCCGAACGCAGGGTTTCGACAAACCCCTTGATCGACGTGATCGGCGTCTTCAACTCGTGCGAAACGTTCGCGACGAAATCGCGCCGGATATCCTCCAGCCGCTTCAACCGCGTGATGTCGTGCAGCACGAGAAGTGTCGCGGAAAAATTTCCATCTCCATCAAGGATGACCGTCTTGAAGGCATGCACGAAACCCGGTTTGTCACCCTCGACCGGGATGTCCTGCTCGCACGGCTCACGGCTGTCGAAAGCACGAGACACGAACCCGCGCAGCGCACCGCTGGACAGCACGTCGCCGATTGCCCTTCCGACCGCCGCGTCACGATCGATCTTCAGCAGTTTTGCCCCGGCGGAATTGATCAGACGTATGCGGTCGGCCGAGTCCAGCAGAAGAACCGCCTCGTTCATGCTGGAAAGAGTCAGTTCAAGCTCGCGCTGCTGGACCGTTGACGCCGCCAGTCGAGCCTGAAGAGTCTCCGAGAGCGCGTTCATCGCGGCAGCCAGCTTGGAGTACTCCTCGACATCGGGCTCCTCGATCCGGTCCGCCAGCACTCCACCCGCCTGTCGATCCACCTCGGCCGCCATCTTCTCGACCGGCCGTGCCAGTCTGCGCGACGCGAGCCACGACACCAGAGCGGCCAGCACAGCCGCCAGCAGGCCACCGATCAGCATCTTGGCCGCCAGGTCGCCAAGGGTGCGCGCCGCGTCGTCGACCGGTCTGGCAGCCCGGACGACATACCCCGGAAGCCGGCTGTCGGTGACCGCGTGATACATCACTTCGGTTCGATCCGTGTCACTGCGCCTGATCGCCCTGCCGCTCCCGGTCGTGATCGCTGACGCGACCTCGGGCCGGTCGGAATGGTTCACCAGCGATCCGGTCGGATGTGCCGAATCCGCCACCACCCGGCCGTCAAGCGATATGACCGAAATCCGAACCGCCAGGCTGTCGGCGATCGTCCTGACGATATCATTCATCCCGGAGCCGCCGGTGGCGCCATCGACGGCCAGGAGTTCCGCGGCCAGCCGCGCGTCCATGCCCAGGGAATCGCCTATCTGTGCCAGGAAGGTGTTCCGGACCGAAATCATCGTGTAGGTGCCGACCGAAACCAGACTGACGGCGATAATTATCAGAAAGGACGGATACAGGACCCACTGGAGCTTTCTAGTCCTGGCCATTGGAGTCGTCTTTCATCCGGTAGCCGACGCCCCGGACCGTCTCGATCATGGTTGCGGCAGGTCCCAGCTTTCTGCGGAGACCCACAATCTGAACATCGACCGACCTGTCGGTAACGGGGTAGTCCGTGCCTTTGACCGCGTCGATTATCTGGTCACGGGTGAACACCCAGCCGCGATGCCGGGCCAGGAAAAGAAGCACATCGAATTCAGTCGCCGTTAGATCGGCGTCCACGGTGTCGACCCTGACCTGATGCCGCTCGACATCAATCCGGATTCCGCCTGCCTGGATCACCCTGGAATCGTCGCTGCTGGTGCGCCTGCCACGACGCAGCACGGTTTTGACCCTGGCGAGGACCACGCGCGGGCTGAAAGGTTTCGAGATGTAATCATCCGCCCCGAGTTCGAGGCCGGCGACGATGTCGGCCTCTTCGGCCCGGGCGGTCAGGATGATTATCGGAATCGACTGTGTTCTCTCATCGCGCGAAAGAATCCGGCAGACGTCCAGCCCGTTCATACCCGGGAGCATCAAGTCCAGCAGGATCAAGTCCGGCGCGTCTGACCGCGCCCTGTCGACCGCTTCCTCGCCGGACAGGGCCGTGACCACAGAGTATCCCTCACGCTCCAGGTTGTACCTGAGCAGTTCCAGGATGTCTTCCTCGTCGTCCACAACAAGAAGTCTTTCGCCGCTCATGCTTCCTCGTCGATTTCCGAAAAATCCGGAACATTCAGGGCGTGGCACTGCCGACGGCACGATGTTAACCGGTTTGAGAAACGCGGTCGACACGTGAGCCCTTGGATTACAACCATTTAACAGATATCTAACGGGCCGGTGTCACCACGGAGTTTCCCCTTCGCGGTTGGGGGATCTGCCTTGCGCGCGCGAACTTTTGTCTAACCAATTCCTAATATGTTCTTGACTAAAACCTGCTGAAGCCTTTGAATTTCCCAGTGCCTTCAAATCCGGACCTTGCGTGTCCGGATATTAGTGACGATGCTGTTGATCGGATTTTTCCTCTGAGGTGAACAATGAAAAAGCTGCTTGCGTTCGCGTTACCCGCCATCATGCTTACTGTTGTCGCGTGCGGTGATGACACCGACGTCACCGACGACGGTCAGCCGGCCGACGTCGTCGAAACGGCGGAACCCGACTCAATCGATGACACCGCGACCCCTGATACCCAGGTTGATCCCGATGTCGCCGAAGATACTCAAAACGATCCCGGCCCATACGTTGACGGAGCCTTCTCGCGTCTGGCCACCCAGAACGGCGAGATTGGCGGCCCGAACTCGACGGCGGTCGCCGGCGATATCCTGATTCAGAACAAGTATGTGCGCTTCATGATCCGCAATCAGGAACACGGTCTGTACTCGCCCTACGGTGGAACCGTGATCGATGCGGACCTCGCTGGCGACGACCGGACGAATGACAAGGAACAGTTCCACGAGCTGTTCCTGATGGCTGGATTCGCGCGCCTGTTCAATCCGTCCCAGATGGAATTCGTCGACGACGGAACCCACAGCGGGACGGCCTGGGTACAGTTCAAGGGCACCGACGGCGGCATGGCGCTGATCGATTCCATTCTTCCCACGACGGCCCGCAATCTGGACGTGACCGTGGACTACATCCTTGGACCGGAGGATCGCTTCCTGACCATCAAGATGACGGTGCGCGATCCGGCGAACTCCAACGTCGCGGTCGACATCGGTCAACTGCTGATGTTCGGCAACCGTGGCGAGCTGTTCAATGATCGGTGCGGTTCGAACCTGGACTGCCTGTCCGGCAAGAGCAACCTGCGCTGGCTGGGCAACGCCGCCGATGGCGTTTCATACGCGTTGACGCTTGACGGCGACAAGCAGGTGTCCCCGCTGCTTTCGATGGACGAACTGATGATCCTGTCGCAGGGTTCCGTGACGATCCCCAAGGACGGCGAAGTCGCTGCAACCGCTTACCTGGCGGTCGGCAACGGCACCATCGACGACGTGCTGAACACGGTCTGGGACATCAGGGACACCGATCCCGGAAAGGAAGTAACACTGAACGTGACCCTCTCTGATTCGCTGACGACGATGAACGATGTCTTCATCAAAGCGAAACTGACCGAAGAAACCAACAAGAATGGATGGGTTTCGGCCACGTCGCCCGACAGCACCGGCAAGGCATTGCTGCATCTTCAACCCGGCATCTATGACTTCACGCTTTCCATCCCCGGCGCGCCCGATACCGTTCTTGCCGCTCAGGAAGTAACCGCCGACGGGGCCAACACGTTCGACATCACCGCCGCGGCCGCCGGCTGGGCGCACGTGGTCGTAAAGGACGGAGCAGACGCGAACATCACGGCAGCCATCACATTCCAGAGCGGGCATGACGCATCCTGGAACGCAGGTGTTGGACAGTACGAGGCCGTTCGTCGTGGCGACCGGATCTTCCCGATCCTGCCCGGCGACTACACCGCCACGGTATCAAAAGGCCTGGCCTGGTCGATCGACCGCCAGAACGTCACTGTGACCGCCGGCCAGACGACCGAGATCGTCGCTACGATCGATCCGGCGTACGACACCGCCGGACACGTGATGTTGAACACCCACGAACACTGCGAACGCAGCTTCGACAGCTCCGTGTTTCCGGAAGACCGGATTTTCAACGCTGCCGCCAACGGCATCCAGGTCATGAACCCGACCGATCACGACTTCATGGGCAACCACAACGAGATGATTCACACGCTGGGCCTTGAAAACGAGATCGTCAGCGCGAACAGCTACGAGGTTTCACCAACCTGGGGTCACACGACCGCCGGCGACTGCAAGAACCCGCCCCCGTACCCGATGTATTTCGTGGTCAACTACACTCTGTACGATGAAAACGGATCGGCCATTCGTCCGATGACCGCGACCGAGATCTACAACCAGGCAAGGAACGACCTGCAGTGCAGTTTCCTGGCGGTCAACCATCCGTACCGTGGCGGTCCGACGTTCGAGACCTACGGCATCACGGCGACGTCCAACCCGGAAGAAGCAGAACCGGATCTCAACCTGCACCTGGTCGACGCGCTCGAGATCATCAACAAGAGCGATGAGTTCGACCGCATCTTCAACCAGAATCTGCCTGCCTGGTTCAACCTTTTGAACCGCGGCTACCACATCGCGGCCATCGGCGGATCGGACGAGCACGGTTACAACGGCAACTACGGCAACCCGCGCAACTACGTTCCGGTGGAATATGAAAGCGTGGGCAACGTCGATCCCACCGACGTGTTCCAGTCGATCAAGGATTTCCGCAGCGAAGTGCTTGCAGGCCCCAGGATCACACTGACGGTGGACGACCTGGGACTGGGTCAGACTGTTTCGGCCGGCGAGACGGTCCAGATTCACCTCGTCGTCGAGGCTCCGACCTGGATGGGACTGAACTTCTGCAAGGTCGTCGCCAACGGTGAAGTCATCCACGAATGCACGCTGGGTACGGACGAAACGGTCCTGCGTGTTGACGAAACCTTCAGTTGGACGCCGACCTCGGACGCATGGATTCTGGCCTACGCCGGTTCAGACCTGCCGGAACACGAGATGACCCCGCTCAGCAGCAAGCAGCCGCTGTCGGTAACCAACCCGATCTTCATTGATGCGGATGGAAACGGTTACGAGGCGATCCACTTCTACGGCGCGCCTTGGGACGTGGAGTAAAAAACGATCTCAGCGCCCTTCCAGCGCCTTCTTGATATCAACGCCCATCTCGCGGTTCAGATTCAGGACACCCAGTTCGTATTCCCACGTCGCGGTGGCAAGATCCACATGCGCTGAAAGCGCCGTGCGACGCGCGTCCGTGACCTCGATTGCCAGACCGGTTCCGTTCGCGTAATCCGCCTCGGCCAGGTCGAGCAGATCGTCTGCCAGCACGGCCTTGACCTGCTGCGCCGCGACCATGTGACCCAGCTTCCCGACGTTGCGCGCCGCCTCGGCGATAGCTATGGCGCCTTCCAGTTCCATCTGCTCGACCTGAAGCTCGGCCTGTCGGATGCCGGCCTTCGATTGCGCAAGTCCCGGGAAGAAGGTGTAGTCAAAGATCGGAACGGTCAGGGTCAGTCCAAGGCGCCACGAATCCCGGTCATAGCCGGGAATGGCGTCGTTGCCAAGGATGTCCACGTCATAATTGAAGAAACCGTCAAGGCTCGGCACGAAAGGCATGTAGCCGGACTTCAACTGCGACTTCAGCAGTTCGGTCTGCTTGTTCAGCACCTTCAGTTCCCATCTTTCACCTACGGCTTCCGCGGTCGGCTGTACAGGTTCGTCGGGGGCCCCCATAACCCTGAGCAGTTCCGGGTCGACCTTTCCACCGGAAGAACCCGGCGCAGCGGCCGGCGCGACCTGAGGCATCGGGCTGTATTCGACGCCCATCAGAACCTTCAGCGCGTCCCGGGCGTCTGCAAGGGCGTACCCCGCCTTGACGATCTGAACCCATGACGACACCAGGTCGGTCTGGGCGGAACGAACGTCCATGATGTTGCCGACCCCGGCATCCATGCGGGCCTCGGCCAGTCTCAGATGCTCGACGAGCGCATCGTACTGTGCCTGGTACACCGTGATCAACGTCAACGCTGTGGCGGCCTGGTACCATGCCTCGGCAACCGAGTACAAAAGCACCTGACGTGCCTGTTCGATCTGCACCTCGACCATCGAAGTCTCTATCTTCGCGGAATCGATCGCCAGCCACTCCCTGGCCTGGATCAGCGGAACACGCAGTGTAAGGCCGGCATTAAGCTGGTTCCTGTTGCCGGTGAAGGTCTGACCGCCGACCACCGTGGACGACGCGCTCTCGCTGAGCGCGTAGCCGACGCTGCCGTAAAGGGATGGAAGCAGGCCTGCCCATGACGACTGCATCTTTGCCGCGGCGACGTTCAGGTCCTCTCGAATCGCCTGCAGCGACCGGTTCCTGGCGTCGGCCTCGGAGACGGCAAGGGCCAGAGGCACGACCGGGCCGGCGGGAGGTTCGGGCGGCACCGGCAATTCGAACCGCGCCGTGGTTTCGCCACCGGGTCCGCCTGCAGGTTCATCGGCCCGTGCGATACCGGCGGACGACGCCACGACAAAACATGCCAATGCCAGAAACGAAAGGATTCCTTTTGACAACACCGTCATCCTTACCCCGCAGAGGTCATTCGAAACGAAGAGCCTGAATCGGGTCCAGCCTGGATGCCTTCCAGGCGGGATACAAACCGAATGTTACACCAACAAGCGCGCTGAAACCGACGGCGAGTATCGAGAACGCCGGCTGGATCAGCAACGGCCAGTTGAACGTGGACACGAGATATTGCGCGGCGCCTATCCCGGACGCGACTCCGAGCAGCCCACCGATGACCGAAAGCACGACCGCCTCGATCAGAAACTGGACCAGAACGGCCGAGGGTTTGGCCCCGAGCGCCATCCTGAGGCCGATCTCCCTGGTCCTTTCGGTGACGCTGACAAGCATGATGTTCATGATGCCTATGCCGCCGACGATCAGGCTGACCAGGGCGATGCCGGCCAGAAGCGATGTCATCGTGGCGGCGCCTTCCTGCTGCGCCTGGGCCATCTCGGACAGGTTCCTGACCGTGAAGTCGTCGTCGGCGCCCGGTCTGATTCTGTGATTCGTTCGAAGAAGCTTTTCGACGCCTACTCTCGCCGTCTCCAGCGCTTCCGGTGATTCGGCCCCAATCATGATTGGTCCCGGGACGAACTGCTGCAGGCCGCCGGACAACTTGGCCCTGAAGGTCTTCCATGGAACGAAAACGGTGTCGTCCTCGTCGTCGCCGCGCGCGCTGCTTCCCTTCGAAGCCATGACGCCGATCACCTCGAACGGTATGTTGTTGATTCGAATGACCTCGCCGACAGGGTCCGCGCCCTCGCCGAAAAGGTTCGTCACGACCGTGCGTCCGAGTACCGCGACCTTGGAACCGTGCTCGGTGTCCTGCTCGCTGAACAGTTCGCCGGTGTCGGTTCCCCAGCTTCTGATCGAAAAATAGTCGACCGACGTGCCGCGGACCGAGGTGCCCCAGTTCTGGCCGTTTCCCATCACCTGGGCCGCGACCCCCATCATCGGGGCCACATACTTGACCCCGTCGACCTGCTCCCGGATGTCCTCCATGTCGTTCCATGTCAGGGACGGCTGCGATCCGGCGCCGCCGCGCATGCCTCCCTGTCTGGACGACCCCGAAAACGCCATCAGCATGTTGCTGCCCATGCTCTGGAATGCCTCGGCGACCTTCGCGCGGGCTCCCGCGCCTATCGCCGACATGGAGATGACGGCCGCCACGCCGATCACGATGCCCAGAGTAGTCAGAAAACTGCGCATCTTGTTGCGCAGAAGGGCCCTGCCGGCAACCCAGATGGTCTGGAAAATGGTCATGTGGACTCCTTTTCCTGGTCCATCGCCACCCTGAGCGGTGCCTGGAGACGATCCGACACGACCAGACCATCTTTCATCTCAACCACGCGATCGGCCCACAAAGCGATGTCTGGTTCATGGGTGACAAGCACCATCGTCAGCCCGCTGTCGACCAGTTCCCGGAAGAAATTCATGATCTCGACGCTTGTGCGGGAATCCAGGTTGCCTGTCGGTTCATCGGCAAGGATTACCGACGGCGACGCCACCAGCGCGCGGGCAATCGCGACACGCTGTTGCTGTCCGCCCGAGAGCTGACTTGGGGCGTGATGCACGCGATCGCCCAGACCCACGCGCTCCAGCGCATCGACGGCCATCCGGCGCCTTGCCCGCGAGGGCACGCCACGGTACAGAAGTGGAAGCTCCACGTTTTCCAGCGCGGACGTTCTGGCCAGCAGGTTGAAGTTCTGAAATACAAAACCGATCGTCTTGTTCCGAATCTCCGCCAGCCTGTTGCGATTCAGCCTGCTGGTGTCCTCGCCGACCAGGTGATAGGACCCGGACGTCGGCCTGTCGAGCAGACCCAGGATGTTCATCAACGTCGACTTGCCTGAACCGGACGCGCCCATGATGGCCATGCAGCCACCCTCGGTGACATCCAGGGACACGCCGCGCACCGCGTGAACCTGAACCTGCCCGGTATCGAATACCCTCGTGATGTCCCTGAGCCTGATTACTTCGCCCATTTCGTATTTCCCGGTGGACTCAGTTTCCCGATGGCCTGCCGCCGCCGGGGCCAGACTTGCCGGAACCGGTCGAGATCCCGGTGATCACCAGGTCACCCTCGGCCAGTCCATCGACCACTTCCGTCACCCGCCCGTCCGTGATCCCGGAGGTGAACGATATCTGATGCGCTCCACCATCGGCACCCGGCTTGAAAACCGTTCCGGTGCCGGTGACTTTTTTCGCGATCTCGGTCTCGTCTGTGGTGGACGCGGACTGCTGCATCCTGTGCGGCCCGCCCATGAAGCCGAACGGGCTGGACGCCGGCTTTTTTGCAGCATCGCCGGCGGCGTCCTTGCCTTCCCGCGCCGGCGGCTTGAACCGAAGCGCCGAATTCGACACCAGCAGGCAGTCGGAACATCTTGCCACGATGAACGACACCTCGGCCGTCATGCCCGGGCGCAGCAACAGATCCGGATTCTCGACCGAAACGACGGCGTCGTACGTCACGACATTCTGGACCGTGGTCGGAGAGTACCTGACCTGCTTGACGCTGCCTTTGAAAACCCGAGACGGAAACGCGTCGACGGTGAACTCGACTTCCATCCCGTCAGTCACCTGTCCGACATCGGACTCCGCCAGGCTGGTGTGCACCTCCATGCGCCTCAGATCCTCGGCTATCTGGAACAGCGTCGGTGCCTGAAACGAGGCGGCCACGGTCTGGCCCACGTCGATCTCCCGAGAAATCACCACACCGTCTATCGGAGAAACTATGGTTGTATATCCAAGATTGGTCTGCGCCTGTTTAAGCGCGGCCTGGGCCTGTGTGGACACCGCGCGGGCCGATTCCAGTTCGGCCAGGGCGGATTGATAGGCAGCGCGGGCGGAATCAGCGTCCATGTCTGTCGCGAGCCTCTTGTCGCGCAGCGCGTTCGTCCGTTCCATCACCTGTTTTCTGTCAAAGACGGCTGCCTCCGCCTTGGAGATTCCGGCCTTCGCGGTCTTGACCTGGGCCTTCGCCTTCAGCACCTCGAACTCCACCAGACTGGGATCGATGGTCGCGAGCACCTGCCCCTTCTTCACGTCCGAGTTGAAGTCGACAAATATCTCCTTCATGCGCCCCGACACCTGGCTGCCGACCTGAACGGTGACAAGCGGCGACAAGGTTCCCGAAGCGGTCACCTTGTATTCGACATCGCCTCGCTTGACTGGCGAGGTCTGCCACACCGGCGCCGCCGTCTTCCGATCCCCGGCCCCGGACACCAGCACGGCGCCGACCGCGATGCCGGCCACCACAACCGCGCCAATCAAGTATCTGATGCTCTTTTTCATCGCAGTTTCCAAATCAAGACGAACCGAAGTCGGCCCCTGACGAACATATCAACGCATGATTGATCCACGGATGTAAAGAAAGTGTGTAATGGAATCGACGGATTGGTAACAGAAATCACGATTCGCGTGTCATCCGGCGTATCGACAGTCAGCGATCTACCTTCAGATACTGAACCGCCGGTGTCAGGGTCACCTGCATAGTTGCGGTCGCGGCGGCAGTCGAAACCTCGACTCCGTACATGTCGAACATGGAAACGGACACCGCGTCGGGGGGAAGCTCCAGGTCGAGCAGGAAGGTCGTGTCCGCTCCACCCTCGCCCGACACGCCGTATTTGACGTCCGGCTGGTCCCGACCGTCCCACATGGCAAGGACAAGTTGTCCATCGACGTCCTCGAAAGCCAGCACGTAGACGTCATCTGGCAGGCCCATGATGGCGCTTACATCGGCGGCCAGCCGCGACTGGCCGATGATATCGTGCATGGCCATCAAGGCGTTCCACGCCGGCTTTGGAGTCCTGTTCGTGTCGTCGGCGCCGGGCCACTCGAACAGTCCGAAATGGTTCTCATGCGGACGAATCGAGCTGGCGTCGCTCGGATCGTCATCCCAGAACGTGTACCAGTACCAGCCCGTGATTCGGTCGCGTGACGCGATCAGCATGCTGCGGGCAGCGTATCTCGCGACCTGGTCGCGCGTAAGGTCATAGGTCGGCCATCCCAGTTCGGTGTAATAGATACCCATTTCCTTGCAGCCGGCGTCACGCAGCATCTGGCGCGCCACGTCGGTCTGCCACGTCTGGCCGCGCTTCGCGTACTCCCAGTCTTCCTCGTCATACTCCGGAGAATCGTACTGCAGGAAGGTGTACGGATGCAAAGCCACACCGTCCATGTGGTCGCAGAGATCCGGACGGGCCGCGAGTGCCCGCCTCAGGTAGTTCCAGGTGTCGAACATGTCAACGTCGTCGTAGGACGTCATTCCCCCGAACATCACCTTCGCGTCGGGACACTCCGCCTTGATCGCCTGGGATGCAAGAACCACCATGTCGGCGTATTTCACCGGATCCGGCGGGATATGCCAGAACCTGGTGATGTTCTGCTCGTTCCACAGTTCGTATTCCTTGATGGTTCCACAGTACTGTTCCGCCATCTTACCGGCGTAGTTCGCGTACTTCGTGATATCCAGCGAACCGTATGCGCTCGTCTCGTCCTCGGCCCAGTTGTTGCCGTAATAAACGACCGGCATCAGCTTCACGCCGTGCTCGCCCGCCCTGGTTACCGCTCCGTTCGTCCTGTCCCAGTGGAACTCGCCCTCGACCGGCTCGACGTCGCTCCACCTGAAGCCGCGCCTGGCCCGCATCCCGCCGACCGCCTCATACTGGTCGAACTCGAAATCGGTCTGCGCATCGCCCGTTTCGCTGGTCTCCATGTGTGAAGCGACGCCCATCAATTCGGAGATCTTCTGACCATCCGGAACGAGCTGCTCGTGCCAGGGCACCACGGGACCATCGTCCTGCTCGACCTCGGTCGCGTCCATTACGTCGGCCACATCGCCTTCAACATCCGGCGTGCCCCGGTCATCTTCCGCCACGTCATCGACGTCATCGGCCACGGTCGAGTCCGTCAACACATCGCCGGGAACATCCCCTGTGACGTCGCCCGCCCCTGTATCGAACTGGCCTCCCGTGCCGGAGCACCCCTGCATGACAAGCGCGGTCAGCGCCACCACGAACATCAGTCTCATCATTGCCTCTTTCGGCGTCTTCCGGATTTTGCGTTGACGCACCGGGTCGCCGGTAATAAATTTCTGACGGCATTGTAGCCATTCGCGTCGAATCGGCAACCGCACACGGAAAGGAATATCGTAATGATCCAGAAACATCCCGGATTAACAAATCTTTCGGCATTCAAGGCACTGATTGCCCATCGCGAAAGGCTCGCGTCCCTGAACCTGCGGGACGCCTTCGCGCAGGACCCGGAACGCGCCGCGAGCATGACGCGCAGCGCCGCGGGCATCATTTATGACTTCTCCAGACACCTCGTAACCGAGGAGACCATTGGCCTTTTGATGACGCTCGCCGCGCAGACCGACATGCGGGCAAGGATTGCCGCCATGTTCTCGGGTGAAAGGATCAACACCACCGAGGGCCGGGCCGCGCTGCACGTGGCGCTGCGCGCACCGGAAGGCGCCTGTATCACCGTTGACGGAGTAAACGTCGTACCCGGCGTGCACGAGGTTCTCCAGCGGATGCGGACATTCTCCCAGGCAGTTCGCGACGGATCGTTCAAAGGCCACACGGGACTCGAGATTCGCAACATCGTCAACATCGGCATCGGCGGCTCCGATCTTGGTCCGGTGATGGCATACGAGGCGCTTCGCCACTATTCGCGCCGGGACATGACGTTCCGCTTTGTCTCAAACGTGGACGCCACCGACTTTTTCGAGGCGGTTCGCGACCTTGACCCGGCCAGGACGATGTTCATCGTTTCGTCCAAGACGTTCACAACCCTCGAGACTATGACCAACGCCAGAACGGCCCGCGAATGGCTGGTCGGCGCGCTGGGCGACGAAGCCGCTGTCGCCAGGCATTTCGTGGCGGTCTCGACCAACGCCGCGGCGGTCAAGGCTTTCGGAATCGACACGGCGAACGTGTTCGGTTTCTGGGATTGGGTCGGCGGCCGCTACTCGATGGATTCGGCCATCGGCCTTTCAACGATGCTGGCTATCGGTCCGGACGCCTTCATGGACATGCTGCAGGGCTTCCGCCGGATGGACGAGCACTTCCGCACCACCCCGCTGGACGGCAACCTTCCCGTGCTGATGGGCATGCTTGCGGTGTGGTATGCGACGTTCATGGGCGCTCCGACATACGCGGTGCTTCCGTACGACCAGTACCTGAAACGCTTCCCGGCCTATCTGCAGCAGCTCATAATGGAAAGCAACGGCAAGAGCGTGACCCGGGACGGGCTCCCTGTTGACTTCGATACGTCGGCCATCTGGTGGGGGGAGCCAGGCACCAACGGACAGCATTCCTTCTATCAGCTTCTCCATCAGGGCACCCGCCTCGTCCCTGTCGATTTCATCGGGTTTGCGAACTCTCTGAACCCTTGCGGCAGACACCACGACATCCTGATGGCGAACATGTTCGCGCAGGCGGCCGCGCTCGCTTTTGGACGCTCCGCCGACGAAGTCCGCGCCTCGGGTACCCCAGAGCACCTGGTGCCGCACCGGACTTTCCCCGGCAACCGGCCGTCCGGCACGATCTTGATGGAACGCCTTGATCCAGCCTCGCTCGGCAGCCTTGTCGCGCTGTACGAACACAGCGTATATGTGCAGGGAATCGTCTGGAACATCAATCCGTTCGACCAGTGGGGTGTCGAACTGGGCAAGGTTCTGGCTGAGCGAATCGTTGGCGATCTCGAATCAACCCGGGATCCGGTCCTGTCCCACGACCAGGCCACGAACCAGGCCATCAGACGTTATCGCGCCATGAAAAACCATTGAATTCAGATTGTTATCTGAAGCTGAGGACTGGATCGCGGCGGGGCTTCGTCACTTGCGCTTCAGGACCATGTAATCCTCGTAGGTCGTGTCATCGACGCCGTCGTCGTTGGTGTCTTCCTCGTCGATCGTCTTGATCACGAGGCGCGATCCCTCGACACAGAATTCCTGGCCGTGCTCGGAGTCTCCGTTCGAGTAAAGCGAATTGCCGATGACTTCCCACGTCGAATCCTGAGGCTCGCCGGGATTGGTTTCCTGCGGTGCGGTGATGGTGCACTTTCCGGAGGCGTAGGTGACGGTTGCGTCGACCGACTGCTGCTTGTAGCTGTCACCAATCTGATCGCACATGGTCGCCGCCGGGACATAGCCCTGTCCCATCGCCTCGAGGCACGCGTCCTTGACAACGATCTCGACGCTCATGGACATGTCGAAGTCGGACGTGGCGGTGTGATCGGCCCTGACGTCAATCTGACCAGCCCATTCGACCTGGGCGGAGAACGTCGAGTTGCCATCGCCGCATGCCGGATACTGTTCCACCCACGGATTGTCCATCGCGTTGACGCGGGTGTCCATGCAGAAGGTCTCAATCTCCCAGGTTCCGATCGGATCGCCGCCACAAGCCGAGAAATCCAGGTCCTTGCAGATCGGATCGTCCGTCGTGATGATCACTTCCTTGTCGGTGAAATACACCACGAACTTCGTGAAGTGATCGACCTCGCCGACGATCATGCCGTCAACGAGCTTGCTGCCGGGCACCTTCGTCCACTTATCGCCGTCCAGCCAGGCCAGATTAGCCTCTTTGCCGTCGGGCACGCCGCCCGACTTCAGCGAGATCTCGACTTTCTGGGCAAACGTGGTTCCATCGGGCCCGAAATCGAACACGTAGGAACCAAGACGCCCCTCGTCGACCATGCCGGCGATATCAAGAGTATTCAGTGTGATCTCTGTGTCGGCGGACAGCGCACCCGCCGGAATCACGATCTGAGCGGCGCCGGAAGGCAGTGCCACAGTGCCGCCATCGGCCGCGGTCACGGTCGCGGAAGAATTCTCACCAATGGTGCCCTGTAACTCGACGGCGTTTCCACAACCTGTGACAGCCAGTGCCACAACAACGCCGAACAACACTGCAACCCCTCTGAATCCGTGCATTCTTACACCTCGTTAATGACATGCGGAACAATCTCCGCAAAAATCCGCCGCTGAATCCAGCGACTTCGCTAATGGATTGCGTGTGATTTTTCCACCATGGCCGGAAGCTGTCAACTACCGGAATTATCTTGATCAAAATTGCCCAATACGGCTATCCTGAGACTTAACGCATGTGAGGTTAGCGAACACTATGAAGACGAAGTCCCTTCGGGAAAGCAAAAAGGAGTCCACGCGGGAGCGACTTATCGATGTGGCGACCGAGCTGTTCCTGAGCAAGGGGTTCGACAACACGACCATTGACGAGATTGCCGAGAACGCCGGAATCTCTCAGCGTTCGTTCTTCAGATACTTCCCGACAAAAGAGGCGATCGTCTTTCGCAATCAGCCACTTCGCGAGAAGAAGCTGCGCGAACTCCTGAACCACGGGGCCGATATCGTTCCGCCGTTCGAGAGGATCACATCGGCGGTGGTCGCGATGTCCCACGAGTACTTCAACACGCGGGACCTGCTGCTGACCGAATTGAAGATCGTGAACGGGTCGACTTATCTGAGAACCAAGGACATCGAAGCCGACTATCGGATGGAAAAGCTGTTCGCCGCGACTCTCAGGACGTTCCGTGGACGCACCTACCTTTCCAGGACAAAGGCGAACGTGGTCGCGGCCGCCATCTTCGGTTCCCTGCGCGTGTTCGTGGATGAATGGTTCGACAGGGGCTGCCGCAGCAAACTAAGCCGACAGGTCAAAAGCGGAATCGAATTCATGCAGGTTCTGAAGAACGGATACGCCGGGCAGATCGATCAGAATTGAATCACTTCACGCATTCGCCTTCGGAAACCGGACGGACTCCAGCACAGATTGCCATGCACTTGTTGCTGTAGGTTTTTCCATCAGCGCCGCACACCGGTGCGTATTCCATGGTGCAGTAGCATTCCTCGGGAATGGCGTAGCAGTGACCCATGCAGTCTTCTCCACCGGCGTCGGGGCTGCAGTTCGGGTCGTCATACACGCAGGACATATCCTGTGGACACATGAATCCCGCCAAACCGCCGCACACGCAAATCCCGGTGTCATCCACATGGCAGTCTTCCTGCTGCACAGGCAGACACTGACCCTCAACGCAGGTGTAACCCTCGTCGCAAGTCCCGTTCTGGTCGCAGGGCTGTTCCACCGGGACGCACTGGCCGTCCACGCACATCTCGCCGACGGCGCAAGGCAGATCCTCGGCGCACTCATTGGACTGAATCTGCTCGCACCAGGTCGACTCGCAGCAGACTCCGGAAGGATCGCACTGGCCACCGGACACGCACATCCAGCCGTCACCGCAGTCAGCGTCGCTGTAGCACTCGAAGTAGCCACACTCGGTCCTTGAGACGCACACGCCCTGGTCACAGGTCCACTGGACGGCAACACCGGTCGCGGGATCGACAGGGAGATCACCGTTCATGTTGTAGCAGTCCTCGTCCGTCACGCACTCAACCGCCACCGGCATGCAACAGATCCCCTGGCCGCCGCAGGCCGGTTCCGAGAACGAATTGCCGTAAAGCCAGTTGTAGCCTTCGGGACAGGCGCCGTTTTCATCGTACGGGAAGCAGACGCCACCCAGGGACTCGCAGGTTTCTTCCATCGCCGGGACGCACTCGCCCATGCACCAGGTGGGATCGATCACGCCGTCGTAATCGCTGTCGGTTCCCGCGCACCAGTCGGTCAACTGGCACATGAACCCGGCCGGACAATCGGAATCGGCCCAGCAGCCAGTCTGCTCATCGGGCACGCAGTATCCGTATCCCTGGCCGCCATTGCATTCGCCTTCGTACGCGACACCAGCGCCCGAACACATCGCGAAGCAGTCATTCGAGTAGGTCACGCCATCGGTACCGCACACCGGGGCCCATTCCTCGGTGCACATGCATTCGTCGATCGGCGGCATCGGTTCGGCAGCCTGATCGGCACCGGCAGTCGTTGGCACCGGGTAATTGAACTCACAGTGATAGCCGGAACCGCAGTCGGCGTCGGTACGGCATTCGTTGTTCACCACGACCGGCTCGCACACGCCCTCGGTCGGCCATACCTGACCCTCGCAGTAACCGTAGGGATAGCAGTCGCAATCCGCACCGTCCGGGCACAGGCAGTCCGAAACCACGCATCGCATTCCTTCCGGACAATCGACGTCATTCGAGCACTCGAAGGCGATCATCGCGGCCCCGGCCGACGAATCGTCGCCCTCGACAGCGCCGGTGGCCGGCGTCGCGTAGAACACGCACTGGAACCCTTCGGGACAGTCGGAGTTGGTGGTGCAACCGGTGGGAATGGCATCGCAATAGTAGTTGCACAGTCCCTGGAGGCACGCCCAGTTTCCAGGGCAGTCAAGTCTGGGCAGATCCGGGTAGTTCCAGCAATCCTCGGGCACGACGCACTGGGCATCGCAGTTCTCGAGAGTGACCCACACCTCGCCGAACTGCTTGGACTCGAACTCGTCCCAGACGGTGACGTGGTAGGTTTTGCCTTCGGTCAGGTTATCGATGGTGATTGAAAGATCCATCGGGCAGATGCAGCGGGTGACCTCGACCGACTTGTCGACCTCGCGCAACAGCAGTTCATCGCCGTCAATCTGCATCTCCCAGGAGATGTCGGCGTTGCACTGATACTGGGCGTTGTGGTGGATAATCGTGACCGAGTTGTCGGAAACGATCGCCTCGATCATGTTTCCATCGATCAGCGAACGCTGCGTCAACCCGCTTTCAATCTTGCATCCAGAGGTGAGGGCCTGGCCCAGAATCGGGCCGTTACCATCCTCGTTAGTTTCAAAGACGCAGCCGCCGATGGAAACGGCGACCACCACCGTTAAACCCAGAATCCACAGACTACGCATTTTTAGTCCTCCAACAAGCCCGACCGGGCCGGTAATTACACGAAAATAAAGAACTTACGGGGCATTTTAACGGGTTTGCGTGGTAGTTTTCAAGTCACATTGATGATTATCGTTGAGGCGTCTCGGGAAGACGGAGTTCAGCGATTTCCGTGGTCATTCCGCAGCTCTGACCTCAATCTCGCAATCGAACGTCATCGACTCGCCGGGGGCCAGCGGAACCGCCTTCGCGAACACCTCCATCTCGAGTTCGCCGTCACGTTCGGGGTACGCGTAAAGCCAGGTGAAATCGACCGTATCGTCGACAAATCGATATGTAACATCCAGACCGGAGGTGCCCGAGAAGGTCCAGGCGCCGGCCGGAGCGTCCTGGTCGTAGAAGTGCTCGCCCTGTCTCATCCCGGCGATCACGCCATCCATGCCCTTGTCCACCACGGTACCGTCGCGTGCGACGAAACTGACAGTCGTCGACGCCAGGTCGCCAAGATTCAGTTCCAGGTGGGGGCGCAGTCGCGCGTTGACCGTGGAGGTTCCCGGGTTGGTCAGAGTGGTCGAAATCCGCAGGATCGGTTCCACCGGATCGAGCTGGTAGGTCCTGACCACTTTGTACCCGTTCATCGTGTTCAACGTGACCTTGAGTCCCGTGGAAGTGACCGCCGAGGCTCCACCCGGCTCGACCCATCCCATGAAATCGAAACCCTCGCCAACGCGCTCCTCGTAACCGCCCGCGAACGGGAAGAACAGATTCCGGCGCTGATCCCAGGATGTAACGGTCTTGCCGGAAGTCACGTCGGTGATACGTAATGCGCGGCCCGCAAGCGTCGGCACGACGTCGACCTCGAGTGCGCCGTTCGAGATGGTCTTCACCTCGGCATCGGCGCCGATCATCATATAAAGCATCATCATAGTGTCCGGGCTGCCCTGGGCCTCACGGTAGGACGTGAACCCGTGGTCGTTCATCATCTGTGTGAAATTGGTGACATCCTCGAATGTCGCCATGCCGGGATTCCACTTCAGGAAACCATCCTCGATACGATATCCGTTCCTTGGGAAGAACCTGGCGTAGGCCAGTTGCATGCGCTCCACTGCCACCCGTTGTTCCAGGATCTCGTCGCCCTGAACGAGTTGCGCGGCCTCGTCGAACAGCGCCTCGCCGGTCAGCACGATATCCTCGGGGAGGTGGCCTGTGGCGGGATTGCTGTATAGGTGCAGGTGGATGTCATCGTCGTCGACCTTGTTCTGAAGAAGGACGATCCAGTCATACATCGGTCCCCAGGCAGGTCCGTAGTAGTCCTTCAGGAATCGCTTGATCAGTCCCGTGGTATCCAGGTCGGGGTTCCAGAGCAGCTTCATGCCGAACCACGGTCTCAGCATGCTGAATTCCCCGCCGCCGCCGCCGTGCCCCATGCCCTGCAGGAAGATGCCCTCGACCCCGATGTCCCGATAGAAGCGGATGTTGTCCGCCAGCGCGTAGAAGTTCGGGAACGGACTGTAGTAATGCATGAAATCAACGATGTAGTGCCAGATGTACAGGTGATCGGTCAGTTCGGACCAGGCCTCGGCCCGGCGCTTGTAATCAGCGTTGTCGGGACATGTGCGAATCGGGTGGCTGTCGCAGGACGGATACATGTGGCACAGCCATATCGCCACGTTAGGATGCAGTTCGAGGCCGACCGGGGGTTCCTCGGTGTACATGTAGGCGAGCGTGCCTATCTGTTTGTCGGGATAGACCACCGATGTGTTCTTGGCGAGTTCGTTGACGAACCAGAACTGGGTGCCGCCCTCGGACTGGTACAGCTCGTTCATCGCGCGACACTTTTCGCACTGGCACTGGTTGTACCTGTCCATCTGCGAGAAGTTGTGCTGAATCGCGTCCGGGTTCGAGCCCATCCTGGCGAGCATGCGTTCCGTGACGATGTCGAGTACGTCGGGATTCGTCAGACAGAGCTGTGTCGCCTCGCGCACCCGCTGTCCATTGATCTCGGAGAAGTACTCCGGGTGGGTGTCCCAGAACTCGTCCGGTGAAATGAAGTTGAAGTAACTGTGAGCCTGGCCATCGTGGAAATGCTCGGCACCATATTCGGCGTCCGGCCCCGCGTGACCGTTGTTCTCGCCCTGATGGGCCAGGAAGGCACGATCGGCGCCCGGCCACGTATACGTCGTGGTACGCCACCTGAACGCGGGTTTCTCTGTCAGATCCATCTCCTGCGGGAAAACGATGTCGGTGGACTGCGGAACGATCGTCTGTCCCGGAGCGATCCACCTGACGTTCAGGGCTATCTCGAGGAACCGGTGGACGCCGTGCATCGTTCCGGCGGCCGGGCTGCCGGCAATCACCACGGATGGCTGGACGACCTTGATGACGAAGCCGTCCTCGCCAAGTTCCTCAAGGTTGGGCTCGACGCCGAATGCCGCCGCGCGCGCGCCCGCCCCGACCACAATGACGGGAACTTCCTCGGACGCCGGTTCTGCGACGATCGGCAGATTCACACCGGACGCCTGCTGGAACAGGGCCTGAATCTCGGCGGCCGCGGTCTTCTCGGACGGACTGGCGTCGTCCGCGACGACGATGACGTGCGAGGACACGCCGCCCTGAACCAGCGGGAACGAAGGAACCGGAATCCCCGGATCCTGATCCTCGGTGTCCCTTTTCGGCAGATCGGCAGGATGGATCGCGTCCGCGGCATCAACCTGACCTTGATCCGTCGCGTCGACCACATCGGTCGCGTCGACCCGCGGCAAATCCGTCAGTCCATCCGGTCGGACGTCCTGGGTCCCGCTGTCGGTTTGAACCAAATCGCCTGCCGCGGTGTCGGACGCCACGTCGGCGGCATCGGGAATCACGTCCAGTTGTTCCGGATCGCCGTCCCCGCATCCCGGAAGACCCGCCGCCGCCAGCAGGAACACGGAAGCCACGGCCAGAAGCCGCGTCGAACCTTGAAGTCTTTCTAAACGAACCATGATTGAACCCCGGAGAAGATTTATGACGCGGAAAAGATAGCCCAGTCGGGCTCAGATGTCGCTGGCGATGAATCCAAAATACCTGCCCATCCAGTAGGGAAGCAGGAATCCGGCAGGGGGCTCGGCTGACTTCAGGTCGTCCTGACAGGTCTGTCGACTGTTCGGGTCTCCCCACCATTCGAAAACGGAATTGCACCGTTCCTCAATCGGAATAGCGTGTTCAGCCAGGCTGCCGTGACGGGGGGACACCTTCCATTCGGGGTACACCGTGCTGTCCCTGGCCCGCCTCACATTGTCGGTCGGAAACCGCTTGAGGGTGCAGACCGCGTCACGAATCATGCCGCCAACAAGGTCGTTGTCGAACCCGGTCGGATCCATGCGGCTGACCACGCTGAAATTCCAGAAAGGATTCGCCTCGGCCCACAAATCGCGGCCGTCCCTGTCAGGTCCCCTGGTGTTGTCAAAAAACGCCTGACGATAGAATTCGCGAAGTTCCGTGTCCGGCTCGAACCAGACAAGATTGAACCAGTTCAGCAGCGCGATATTAATCGTGTCGTAGTTCGAATCCGCGCCCTTTGCCAGGTCCATCCCCGGCGCCTCCAGATAGGTCCGGTAGTCCGCGGGAAGGTCGCGTTCGAAATCCTGATCGATACATGAATTCGTACCGGCCATCTGCAGCAGGCAATCGAAATACGTCGCCATCAGATCCGGGTCGCCTGTCACGATCGCGGCCGACCTGATCCATGCGAGCGCCATCACGGCGTTGCCGCCCGGGGCCTCGTCGAATGCCAGGGCGTATGCGCTGCCGTAACGGGTCCTGCGACCATCGTAGTCGGTAATCAGGAATTCGTTCTCCACGATGTGTTCCGCCACCGCCTTCAGGATCTCCACGGCCATCGCGTGAACTTCCGGATCATCGACAATCTTCGCCACGATGCCGGCCGCGAACATGTGTCCGGCGTACTCGTCCTTGCTGACGTTGTCCTGCCAGCAGAAACCGGCGAAACGCGGCTCGGTGCAGTGGCCCTGGTGTTTGAACCAGCCACCCGCGCCATCGTTCAAGGCGGGATCCCAGGTCAGGAAACAGCCGTCCTGGTCAACACGGACGAACTGGTTTCCGACCATGTCGGTCCCGCGTGGAACGTACCTGGCGTACTTCTCGTTGTCGGTCGCGGCGCTGGCATATGGTTCCTCGTCCTCGACGCAGTACTGGGAAGGAAGCGAGGGATCCCGCATGTCCCGCGTGTACAGACCTGGCTTGCCGGTTATCAGCATCATGTGCCACGTGCCGTTCAACGAGCGTTTCAGGCTGGCCAGGGCATCGGCATCCCCGGTCGCCGCGTACCTGAATGCCTGCGAGGCGACGTACAGGCTGCTCCAGAGGCCGGTGTTCTCGGACAGTGTGTTTCTGCACTCGGGAATCTGGTCATCGGGCACGATCGTGACCGGGACATCCGAGTCGCACACGATCTTGTATACAGCCGAGTATGCCTCGTGACCCGGCGCGTCCGCCGGCTTCTGGTGCAGTTTCACGCCCGCCCAGTCGTAGTAGGCGGCCTTCTGGGCCAGCGTCATGTCCCCGATGTAGTCGGTGTCCGGGCAGTCCGACCAGTCGGCGACCGGCACGGCCCAGGGGTCACGGTAATTCCAGGGTTGTTCCGTCACGTCTTCGGCCGCGTCAGCGACGACATCCCCGGCAACATCGACGACGACATCCCCGGCCGCGTCGACAACGACGTCTTCGGCCACGTCGCCCGTCACGTCTTCGGCAACGTCGTCCGACACGTCCGTGACGACGTCATGACCGCCGTCACCGCCACCACATCCCGACACGACCATCAGACAGATCAAAACACCGGCAATCGAATGTCCCAGTCTCACGGATACCTCATTGATGCTTCAGAAGTTTTGCAGAAACGACCGTTGACGCTCCCGCCCGGACGCGATGTTAGCACATGGACTGTTGACTAACGAACGCAATTAATGGCAAAAGAAAAGCTGGTTCCATCAAAGCGCGGGTGGATCACGCTCCGCCCTAATTCGAAACGAACACCCGGGAGGTTGTGCCATGGCCGGTCTGCTGAGCAAATTATCCGTTTACAAAAGAGTTCTGACCTGGGCCCTCAACAAGAACAAGATCGACATCGACTACAAGCCCAAGGTCGACAATCCGAAGTTCAAGACCGGTCTGGAGGCGGCCGCGATGATCCCGGACGGCGCCATCGTTTCCGGATGCGGCATGGCTTCCAACGTCAGGCCGGCATCGGTCTACCGGGCGGTCCGCCAGTCTTTCCAGAACACCGGCCATCCCGCAAACCTGACCTGGATCAACGCGGGTGGAACAGGACTCCGCGGCAGGGCGCCGGGCGGCACCGAGGAAGTCTGCGTGTCCGGTCTTCTGACCCACTACATCAGCGGGCACCATGAAACGGTCAGGGCCGGATTGGAACTGGTCGCCAAAGGCGATATGTACCTGACGGTCTACCCGCAGGGCACCCTGATCCATCTGATCGAGGCCCAGGGACACGGTCAGTACGAACTGGTGACCGAGGTCGGAGTCGGCACGTTCGTGGATCCCAGGGTCGGGACCGGAACCCAGGTTGAGACGGGGCGTGGCGAGCAGATGGTCTCTGTCGAAGGCGACATGCTGAAGTACACGTTGCCGAAAATCAACGTCTCGGTGGTCGCCGCGACCTATGCCGACGAGGACGGCAACATCTACATGAAGGACAGCCCGATGTACACCGAGGTCCGCGAATCGACGCTGGCCGCGAAGTACAACGGCGGCCTGACGATCGTGAACGTCGCCGGCATCATCCCGCGCGATGATTCCCAGATATTCATTCCCGCGGACAAGGTCGACGCAATCGTGGTCAACCGGTACGCGGAACAATGCCTGATGTTCCCGCAGAAGAAGCCCCTGATGGCGCTGACCCTGTCGGAAAAAATGAAGGATATTCCGAAGTTCCTTGATGAACTGGCGCTGTTCAACAGAATCCTGAAGCTTGACCCGGTGCGCAGCCCGCTCGAATACATGCTGGCGCGCCAGACCGCGAAACTGTTCATGAAGGTCGGTTTCCCGGGCGTCCGGACCATCATCGGTTACGGCCTGCCTCAGGAAGTCGGCGGAATGGCGAACCGTGGCGGCATGGGATCGGACATCACCTACCTGATCGAGACCGGTGTGGTCGGAGGTGTTCCGGTGCCGGGATTCTTCTTTGGAATGGCGATCAACCCGGAAAAACTGATCTCGTCGGCCGAGATGTTCCACTTCATCGAAGACAACCTGGACGTCGTTATCCTGGGAATGCTGCAGGTCGACCCGCAGGGCAACGTCAACGTCTCGCGCAAGTCCAAAAACGTCAAGGAATACGTGGGCCCCGGCGGATTCATCAACCTGGTCACCTACGCGAAGAACATCATCTTCATCGGACAGTGGACCGCGAAGGCCGAGGTGGAGATCGTTGACGGCAAGCTGGACGTGAAGAAGCGTGGAATCCCGAAGTTCGTTCGTGAACTCGAAGAGATCACCTTCAACGCCAGGGCGGCGCTGTCCCGCGGCCAGAAGGTTTTCTACTGCACCACCGCCGGCACCTTCCGCCTGACGGAACGTGGACTCGAACTGATTCAGGTGGCGCCCGGCCTGGACATCCAGAAGGACATCATCGACGTGGCCCCGTGGGCGAACATCGTTCTGCCGGAAAACGGACAGGTCGATGTGCTGGATCGTTCAGTCATGACCGGGGACGGTTTCAAACTGGCCTGGGAAAACAAAGATTGACCCCGTCTTTGAGTGCGAATTTTCATTCGCCCCTACGAGCCGCAGAGATCCGTACAGACCTGTCCTTGTAGGGGCGAATTACATTCGCCCCTGGCGGAGGCGGTTCGCCCCTACGCCTGTCCCTGACCTGAAAGGCGGTTCACCCCTACGCGCGAAGCGCCCATCGCAGCCGGGCCGGCGTGGACCGCGGGTTGTCCCGCCTTTCGGCGGACGCCGCCCGAATCACCTCGTCCGATATCGCACTGTATGTTCCGTCCAGCAGACCGGCCTTGAAGGACTTCTTCACCCTTCTGTCCTCGCCGGAATGAAACGACATGATCGCGACCCTGGCGCCTGGCCTCAGGCAGGAAGGCAATACCCTCAGAAATGACTCGAGGGCTCCGAACTCGTCGTTCACCTCGATTCGGATCGCCTGAAAGACGCGTCTGACCGTCAAATCCCGTTCTTCGCCGGTCCGCGCCGTCGACGCCTTGCGCACGGCTTCCGCCAGCGCCCTTGTTCCTTGAAACCGCCTGCCCGAGATAGCCGCCGCAATAACCTCGGCATCCGGTTCGTCGGAATCGAACTCAAGCGCCTGGGCCAGTTTTACCGGCGTGACCCTTGCCAGCCAGTCGGCGGCGGAAAGACCTCGGGACGGGTTCATCCTCATGTCCAGCGGCCCGTCGAACTTGACCGAAAATCCCCTGGCGGGATTGTCGATCTGCATCGAGGAAAGCCCCAGATCCGCCAGCACCGCGTCGGCCCCGTCCAGTCCCAGATCCGCCAGAACCTTCGGCAGCCCGGAAAAATTTGAGCGCGCCACGCGGAACTCTTCGGGACCGAACCCTGACATTCTCAGCCGTTCCTCGGTCCTGGGAAGCTCGATCGGGTCGCAGTCCAGCCCGACCACCATGCCGCCCGGCCTGGTCAGCGGCAACATTCTCTCGGTGTGCCCACCCCACCCGAGTGTCGCGTCCACCACGACATCGCCAGGTTGAATGGCAAGCGCATCCAGAATCTCGGCGACCATGATCGGCCGGTGCATGCCCGCCGGAGTCTTCCCCGACTCAAGAACCTTCCGGATCGTTTCCGGATCGACCGTCGGATTCAATTCCTTGTACTTTTCCTCGAACCGGCGCGGATACTTCCCGGCATACCTCGGTCGTCGGCGCCGCGTTTCGACATTTTCTTCTTCCCGATCGCTCACCACTGCTCCTTCATAAAATCTTCGCCAGAGCCACCCGATGATCCGGGTGGCGGCGCCGGTCGCCGTGATGATACACTCCTTCCGACTGGAACAAGGTCAAACAAATCAGATGATTGGCAATGGCACCAGAATCCTTATCCTGTCGGCTTTCCTTGCCGTGATCCCCGTCCAATCCCTGCTGGGCGCGCCGCTGCGCGACCTTCCGGTGACCTGGACCCAGCCTGACGGGACTACCGTCGCCCTGCTCGTGTCCGGCGACGAGTACCGCCGCCACGTCACCGACCTCGGCGGATTCACGGTTCTTCGCGATTTCAAGACCGGGTGGCTGCACTACGCCGACCTTGTCGACGGCAGGCTTGTCGCCACCGAACTGGCCGCCGGACTGGACGATCCCATCGCCTGGGGCCTGGTGCCCAATCTGCGGTCAACATCGGACGCGGTCATGAGTGACATCGTCTCCAGACGGGCCGCGAAGCGGTCGGCCAACGTGACCCCGTCAACAGGCACGATCAACAACCTGTTCATCTTTATCAGGTTTCAGAAGGATGACGCGCTCTGGGACGAGGTGGCCACCTACAATCAACAGTTCAACGGAACCGCTCCGGGGGAAGCCTCGCTGCGCGCCTATTTTCACGAGATTTCGATGAACGCGGTGGATGTGGTAACGACCTTCCTTCCCCCGCCGGACGGCAAATGGATGACCGCCTACACGGCCCCGGTAGCGCGCACCTATTACCAGCCGTGGGATGCGGTTCACAACCCCGAAGGGTACAAGAACGACTCGGAACTTCAACAGCGCGAGCACGCCCTTCTGAAGGACGCCCTGGCTTACGTCGAACCCATGATCCCCGAGACCATCGACTTCGACGCCAACGACGACGGAACATTCGACAACGTGATCTTCATGGTTCAGGGTTGGCCCGACACATGGTCTGACCTGCTGTGGCCGCACAAGTGGGAATTCTGGGAAGACGTCTACTGCAAGGGTCTGAAGGTCGTGACCTACAACCTTCAACTCAGCGTCCTGATGCTGATTTCCCCCGGCACCTTCGTCCACGAGATGTATCACTCGTTCGGGGCGCCCGATCTCTACCACTATTCGCTGGACGGCATCGACGCTGTCGGCCCGTGGGACGTGATGGATCAGACCGGCATGCAGGCGGCGCAGCACCCCCTCGCGTACATGAAATGGAAGTACGGCAACTGGATTGACGACATACCGCTGGTCACCGAAAACCAGCAGATCATCCTGACCCCGGACTGGGTCCAGGGTACCCAGGCGGTCAGGGTAAACGTCCCGGAATCGACTTCCGAATACTTCGTCATGGAATATCGGCGCAAGACCGGGATGTTCGAGTCCTCGCTGCCCGGTTCCGGACTGCTCGTGTACAGGATCGACCCGTACCAGGAAGGCGAGGGAAACCGAAACGGTCCGCCGGACGAAGTCTGGGTTTTCAGACCGGATGGCCAACCATACGCCACGGGCGAGATCAAAAGGGCTCCCATGCGCGCGGACGGGCGCGCCGTGATGAACACGGTCACCAACCCATCCCCTTATCTGGGTGACCAGACCCCGGTTAAGCTGCGTGTCTACGACGTCGGCGAGGTCGGTGGGAACATCGCGTTCCGCGTGTGCCTGAATCCACCCGGATGCGGAGAACGCGTGTGCGGCGACGATGGGTGCGGCGGCTGGTGCGGCGACTGCCCGTCCGGTTACTGGTGCGACACGGGCGCGTGCGCGGCGTGCTCGTGCGCCGGTCGTGAATGCGGCGACGACGGATGCGGCGTCCCGTGCGGCGCGTGTGAGGATGAAAACCAGTGCACGACCGACTCATGCGTCGATTTCGCCTGCGTGTTCGAGGTCGACGAAAACGCTGCCTGCGACGATGAGGATCCATGCACATCCGGCGACACCTGCAACCAGGAAGGTGTCTGCACAGGCCAGAGCTACGTGTGTTCTCCCGGGCAGTGCGAAGAAATCTCGGTATGCGACGGCGAAGGCGGTTGTCAGATCACATTCAGACCTCAAGGCTATTCCTGCCAGGACGGAGAAGGGGTCTGCAACGACGAAAGGTGCGCGGAGCCGCGATGCGACGGTTTCGGCGCCTGCACGATGGTAAACGTCGCCGACGGCACCCCGTGCGACGACGGCGACCCCGATACCGAAGAGGACCAGTGTGACGAACAGGGTTTCTGCCGCGGCACGCCAAAGACCTCACAGGACGTGATCGTGGGTGAACTGCCCGATCCCGATGCGGACCAGGACACGAAGGACAATGACGCCAGCGGGTCCGACATCGAAAATGACGACTCCGGTTGTTGCTCACAGGGGAACGCCGGACACCCGACGGCGGTCCTGATGCTGATCCTTTTCTGCGCGATAGTGATATTCAGAAGACTCTCGAACGCCTGAAGCACGCCAGGCAGCAGGCCAGCACCGACAACAGCAGCAGGTTGATCGCGGCTCCGCCCCCTGCCCCACCAGCGTCACAACCGCCATCCGAGGCCTGGGCCCGTTCATCGCCACCCAGTCCGTCCGCCTCGATCACATCGCGTCCGGCATCATCCGCCACCGATGGCATTTCGGCAAAGTCCGGAATCCCGGGCACGCAAGCGCCATCGGACTGGAACGTTCCGACCGGACAGCACGACGAACCGGCACAGCCCCGCTCGCCACAATCCTGCTCGACCCGTGAAGGAACTCCGCACGCATCGAACCACCACAGCAGGGACCCGCGACAGCCCTTTGTGACATCCGGGCCGCACAGACAGTCGCCCCTTGTCGGAACACACAGGCTCTGATCGCCGTTCGCCACGCAGGAGAAACCTGGCAGGCAGATGTCGGGACGGTCCGTGCAATCCAGAGAACAGTAGTTTCCCGACTCATGTTGCAGACAATGGTTTCCCGCAGGACCACAATCCGAATCGGAGACACACTGACGGCACAGAACCGCGACACACCTTCCCCAGGGTTGAACGCAGCTCTCCCAGGGGCTGTTGCAGTCCGCATCCGATATGCATTCACATCCGGTCGGGTCGTGAAGACATCCGATCACCGGGTCGCACGTGTCGATCGTGCACGGACGGCCGTCCAGGCAATCCAGCGCCGCGCCCATCCTGCATGTCCCGGCGTCGATATCGCACGATTCCACGCCGGAACAGACCGAACCGTCATCGCAGTCGAGGTCGTCCTGGCATCCGCACCGACTGATGTCAAAGACGCATCCCAGTCTGATGTCGCAGGAATCGCGGCTGCAGGACCGGTTGTCATCGCACGTCAGCGGGGTTCCGACATCACAGCGCCCTTCGTTGAAGTCACAACGTTCGGTGCCGGTGCAGACCGAAAGATCGCTGCATTGGACGTCGCTGTCGCACTCACAGCCGCCGGCGTCGTGCATGCACCCCAGAACGGAATCGCATGAATCGACCGTGCAGACGCGGTGGTCAACACAGTCCAGATCAACACCGGGCAGACAGATTCCCTTGTCGAAATCGCACGTTTCCAGGCCATTGCAGATGGAAAGGTCGTCACAGACCAGGTCCGTGCCGCAACCGCAGCCAGTCGCATCGAAAACGCACCCGTCCTGCGGCTGGCAACTGTCGACCGTGCAGGTTCTGCCATCGTCGCAAACGACCGGCTCCGTGTACACGCATCCCGCCAGGGGATCGCACGTGCCCGTGCCGTTGCACAAATCCCCATCGTCGCACACAGGTGGATCGCCGTTTCGGCACAATCCAGACAAGGTGTCACAGACTTCCTGCCCGTCACAGACATCCCCGTTGCCGCAATCCCGATCCTCAAGACAGGAACAACCCGAAACGTCGGACACGCACCCCAGGATTGGATCGCAGGAGTCGATACTGCACCCGCGGCCGTCGTCGCAGTCCGGCGCGACCCCTGGAACGCATCCCGTCGCGGGATCGCAGAGTTCAAGGCCGTTGCACCGATCACCGTCGTCACATTCGCATGGACGGCAGTCCGGGAATCCCCAGTAACCCTGGACGCACTGCCCGCAGTCCGGTCCGGCGTAAAGCCCGACACACACGCACGGCCGCCCGGGAGCCGCGCATTCCCAACGCTCCTCGACCTGACACGATGAAGAACACCCGTCCGCGGCGACCGCGTTTCCGTCATCGCAGCCCTCGCCACCAACGATGATCGAGTCGCCGCACACCGCGCGGCACTCGGAACGACTCAATCCGATGCTGTGGAAACCACCCGCTGAAAAAGCCTGGAACGGCCCGACCTTCCTGGTCGTCTGGCCATAGTAATTGAACCCCCATCCGCCAATCGAACCATCGGCGTTCATGCCCAGGTTATGAAAGCCGCCGGCGTCGACCGCCACATAGGGACCGGCGTTCGGGGCCGACTGCCCGGTGCGCATGTCGCCCCACGCATCGACGGTGCCGTCCGCCTTCAGACCTATGCTGTGATGATCACCGGCCGCGATTGCCACATACGGCCCCGGTTTGGAGTCGGATTCGCCCCACTGGTTCTCACCCCAGCCCTCGACGGATCCATCGGGCCGCAACCCCAGACTGTGATATCCGCCGGCCGCGATCGCCACGAACGGTCCTTCGCGGAACGACGCCTCTCCCTGATCGTTGTCGCCCCACCCCAGCACCGAACCGTCCTGACGCAAACCGATGTTGAACTCCCGGCCTGCCGAAATCGCCACGAACGGCCCCTGCATCGGCTCGACCTGTCCGGAGATATTGGATCCCCATCCAACCACCGACCCGTTGGGACGCAAACCGATGCTGTGGTGCTGACCGGCGTCCACCGCGATGAACGGCCCGGCCTGCGGTTCGATCTGACCGTCGATGTTTCGTCCCCATCCGACAGTCGAGCCGTCCGGCCTCAGGCAGATGTTGTGATGGGTGCCGGCCGCTATGGCGACGCAGGGGCCGGGATAAGACTCGGCCGCGCCGAAATAGTTGTCGCCCCAGCCCTGGACAGTCGCGCCGACAAGACAGTCCCAGCCCGACTCGGTCCGACAGTTGGCATCGCACCCGTCGTCGGCCAGCAGATTGCCGTCGTCACAGTTCTCGTAGGGATATTCAAGGATTCTGTTCCCGCAGGTCGAGCGTCCCGCGACAAGCCTTGCCACGACATCGGTAGAATCGTTCCGCCCGGGGCACGCAAGCCCCACCATGGCGACGAACATGCCGCCGATAACAATCCACCTGTCCCGCGAAAAACCGTCTGTCAAATGCGGTTCCACCCTGTCTGGCTAACCGGCCAGCCCATCCCTGATCGACGGGCCCATTATAGTCTGCTCCATATGGATAACGCTCTAGAAATGATGCATGATAACGACGGATTGCGAATGACCGCCACCAAAGTCCGTAAGCGAAAACGGAGGCTTGAAACCGATGAACATGATCATATCGGCAGCACGATTCACCCTGGCGGGTGTCCTGATCGCACTGTGTATCATCGGTTGCGGTGACGAAGTGCCGCCAGCGGACGTCATCCAGGACGTCGTGACCGACACCACGGAAGCCGACACTACTGAAACCGACACCACGGAAACCGACACCACGGAAACCGACACCACGGAAACCGACGCCACGGAAACCGACGCGTCCGGTGGTGAATTCGTGATTCGCAAACCGTCACAGGAAGCACTCAGTTGTTCCATGATGGGCGGGGATCCCTACTACATCACCCAGCTCGATTTCGTCTGCCGCATGAACAACGACGCGTTGAACGCGGACCTGTACATCCAGACCACGCCCATCGACTGCGGCGAATGGGGAAACCCGTCCTACAAGACAGACGCGATCTGGTTGAAGATGGGTGACACAATAAACGCCACCACGGGCTCCTATGAATTCGGTGGACGTCATCACAACGACATGATTTCGTTTATGTACAACGGTTCCAGGCACATCCTGTGGCATTCCTCGATCGGATACGGCTGGCGAGCCTGCGCCACGCCCGATTGCCTGGTCGTCTGCGAACCTGGACAGGAATGCGTCGTCGACACGACCGACGGCGTGGCGACCGATGGTTGCGCGCGTAAAGCCGGTGACCCGCCACCACCGCTGCCCGTGATCTGCGTCCAGGTCGACTCGAATGGCAACGTGCCCGACTTCCTGGATCCCTGGACAACCGATGACCCCTTGAACGAGACCCCGGGCGCCATGATCCTTCCCTGCCTGGGCGAAGAAACGATGGAGCTCTGAAATGAAACGCCCGCTGACGGCGACCCTGAAACTGGCCGGGTGCCTTCTTTGCGCGATGTCCGTCGCTTCATGCGGGCCCGACGAAACGGGGTCGGTGCTCCTGACGGTCGAATCAGGCGGAAACACCGTGGTTCCATTCGCGGCGACCGTCGACCTGGGCAACTACCGCTACGCTCGTGCGTGGTGTCCGACCGGAGACACGGTCACCGACTTCGGGCGATGCGACGAAGGCCTTTTGTTTGGCAAGGTCCCCAACGGTTCGACGATGACGGTCAGGGCTCCCGGATTTCGGACATTCCGGGCCACGCTGAATCCCGGGACCGAAGATCGCGGGGAACTGGTCGCCGACCTGGTTCCGATGCCCGATTTCGTCGTCAACGACGACTACGCCACCGGCTTCAACGCGCAGGACGGCCTGGAAACGTTCAAACGAATGTCGGTCGCCGTCCCGGACGAGTCAGGCGTCCAGAGGGCGATGAAGTTCTACATCGACGACATACAGGGGGCGCCGCGGGTCTATTTTCAAAACACCACCAGGCATCCGCTGCACTACAACTTCGTGCGCAACGTCCTGGGACGCGCGATTACCCTTCAGGAATACGAGGAATCCACCTACCGCGGGGCCGACCGGACCGGCATGGCCGGCACGGTCGTGTGGTACGAAGGTTACCGCGTCGAAACCGAACGCACGGGCACGATCGAGTCGCCCTTCACGGTCGAGTTCTTTCCCAGCGACGACCTGACCACCGTTCAGGCTCTTGCCGCGTACGACATCATCCTTGAGGCGATGACCTTCCTGATGCCCGGTGGCTCGGCCGACCGCCTGGCGTACATGCCGGCATCGACCGCGCGCGCCGACGACCTGTTCAATGGTGAGCCTGTTTTCGAACGAACCGGGGGTCTGTGGTTCACCCTTCAGGAGCTGTATGCAAATATCACGATGCAACTGATGAACCGTGGGATCGCATACGGCAGGCTGCTCCTGCTTACGCCGGAACAGCTTGAATCAACAGTCGTTTCGTGGAAGGACATCGTACTCCTGACCAGGCTGCCGATTCAGGCGCCGCTGGTTGGCGGCTTCATAACGGAAGAGATGCAGACACCGCTGGCGCACGTCAACGTGGCGGCGATGAACCGTGGCACACCCAATCTTGTGCTGATCGACGCGTCCAGCGACCCCCGGGTTCAGCCGTTCATATATCCCGGTGAAGGTGGCGACGGTTCGGGGATCGTCAGGTTCGAGGTCACCAGGACCGGCTTCACGCTTGAATGGTCCACCCTTGCCGAGGCCGAGGCCTTCTGGGACGAAATCCGACCGGACGGACTGGAAGTGCCTCCCGCGGATACGCAGACCACCGGCATGATTCCGTTCGCCGACCTGGCCTTTGAAGACTCCGCCCTGGTGGGTGCCAAGGCGGCCAACCTCGCGGTGTGCCGTTCCGTTCTGGGGGATATGGTTCCGGACGGGTTCGCGGTTCCATTTCATTACTATCAGCAGTTCATCGACCAGGCCCTGGTGACGACCTTCCTTTGCTATGAGGCATACGCGGACTGCATTGCCGAGGGGCGCGCCGGCGGCGCGTGCGTGACCGCCAGGGACGCGTGTGTGGCACGCGATGGATCGACCCTGGCCACGTACATCGAAGGGATGCTCGAGGACGAATGGTTCCTGCAGGACTCGGCAGCGCGCGAGGCCGCTCTTGACGGGCTTCGCTATCTTTTCGGACACATCCCCGTGGATCCAGGCTTCGCTTCCCTGCTGGACCAGACCGTCACCAGCACCTTCGGACGCGCCGGGGTCAGGCTGCGTTCAAGCACGAACGCCGAAGACCTGCGGGAATTCAGCGGCGCCGGACTGTACGAATCCCTGGGCGCCAACACCGCCGACAAACGTCCTTCCGATCGAATCAGGAAGGTATGGGCAAGCGTCTGGAACTGGCGCGCGTTCGAGGAACGCTCGTTCATGGGGTTGAACCACACCGATGTAAAGATGGGCGTGGCGGTCCACCGTTCGTTTCCGGCCGAACTCGCGAACGGCGTCCTGATAACGCGCAACCTGATGGATCCCGCCGTGGACGGCTACTACGTCAACGTGCAGGTCGGCGAGACATCCGTGACCAACCCCGAAGACGGTTCCCTTCCCGAGGTCTTCACCGCGGCGCCGGCCGGCAACGAGTTGCAGGTCATCCGCAGCCGGTTCTCAAGCCTGTCCGAGTACACCCCGATCATGACGGACCAGGAGATCACCGAGCTCTATCTGGCCGCGCGAAAGCTGCAGATGGAGTTTTCCACTCTGTATGGCGCCAACCCATACAACTTCGCGCTGGACATCGAATTCAAGCTGGACTCGCCCGATCGAAAAATGGTGATCAAACAGGCCCGGCCCTATTCATGGTCGCCATAGGACTGCGGGCGCTTTCAACGCCCTGGTGGCCGTCACTCGTCGGACACGGCGCAGCGAAATCCCAGCAGTTGATCGCTTGCCGTGGGCAGATGGTAGTTGCGGAAGAAGGTCCGAAGGTTCATCTGATTGTCGCCGAGCGTGATGGTTCCACCCCGCGATACCCTGCCGGTTCCGGCCGACGGGCCCTGCGGATCGACTATCGGGCTCTCGACGAAGTAGGCTTCCCCGAACCAGTCGGAAACCCGTTCCCAGACATTTCCAGCCATGTCGCAGAGACCGTACGGACTGTCGCCTGCCGGAGATCTGCTGCACACCGGCATCGTGTCGTCCGTGCCGCATCCGCGCCCACCAAAATTCTCGTCGAATGTCACCGCGAGGTCGCACGAGACCGGCATCTCACCCCAGGGATAGGTACGTCCGTCTTCACCCCTGGCCGCCTTTTCCCACTCGGCCTCTGTCGGCAGACGCCTGCCAAGCCACTCGCAGAAGGCATTGGCCTGGAACCAGTCCACGCATGTCATGGGATGGTTTTCGTGGTCGGGCAGCAGCCAGGCGCAGTTGGGCGCGGGCTGGACCGGCGGCGTGCACGCGCCCGCATCGACGCAAGCGCGGAAAGCGCCGACCGTCACCTCGGTGCGATCCATGTGGTATGCGGAAAGAGTGACCTCGTGGAACGGAAGCTGATTCGCCTCGCAATCGTCGCGCCGTTCGGGATTGCATCCCATCATGAACGGACCTTCCGGAACCTGGACCATCCCGCAATAGCGCGAAAAACCACAGGATTCGTCCCGGCATCCCGCCGGACAGGCAACGAAGCCATCCATGACGACGTCGCCCGATGCATCGTCGACACCCATGTCGGTCAGGACGTCCGACGGTCCTTCCTGCCCGCAGGCGCAGAATAACAGGGTCAACCCCAGAACCGGCACGAGCCGTGACACGCTGCTGGCTTCCATCAAAGCCCCCGTGGAGACAAGAGAATCATGGCCGGTGTAGGGCCGGTCCGAAACCTTCAAACGCGAAATCCACACCCTCTCGAACCGCGTCCTCGACGCCAATGTCGTCAAGACGTCCCGAGAAGTACTCGGTGATCAGCCTCACGCCCGCGCCGATCAACATCTGGGATACGACGTAGGTGTTGCATTGTCTGGCAAACCCAAGCGACATCGCGTGATCCAGATAGCCCCGCGCCAGCGACGCTATCACCTGATAGACCTCTTCCAGTTTGCGGCCGAACTCGAGGTCCACCGACGGGCCCTCGGACAGGAACAACTGGACCAGAGGCTGGTTTGCCCGAAGGATTCTGGCGGCGCCGGTCACCACCCTGACCGAGACCTCCCGATATTCCTGAATATTCGTCGGAAGCGACTCGGCGATGCTCTCGACCTCGACGACTATCTGTCCCATCACGCTGTCAAACAGCGCGTCGAAGATGTCCCTTTTGGACACGTAGTGACGATAGAAAGATCCCTGCCCCACCCCGGCCTCGGCAACGATGTCCGAAACGGTCGAGGCATGGTAACCCTGCCGAACAAACACGGTCGCCGCGGCATCGAGCAGTCTGTCCCTGGTCCGCTCGCACCGCGTCTGGTTGGATGTCCTTCTTTTGTCGGTAAGCATCTGGTTTCCTCCAGCAACAGATTGTATCGCTCGAGACGGACCAGTCAATCCACATGAATCCCACGTGTAGGGGCGAATCACATTCGCCCTTCTGCGACAGGGACAGGGACAGCGACAGGATCAGGTTCCGGCGTAGGGGCGAATGATAATTTCGGGAAACCGAATAAAAACAAGCGGATCGCCGAGCCTTCGAAACATCGTGCAAGGTACTGTAAGGCAAAGGAAATTCATTGCTTGACGTGGGTGCGAAAAGCCCTACACTTTCGCCGTTCTCGAGGGGGCCCGATAATGGCCTGGTGGACGCCAATAAATTGTTGACGAGAGGTTTTGCCGTATGAAATTCCACTTCCCTGTCATTATCATCGACGAAGATTTCAGATCCGAAAACGCATCAGGACTCGGCATCAGGGCGCTGGCCAGCGCCATCGAGGCAGAGGGTTTTGAGGTCGTGGGTGTCACAAGCTACGGCGACCTGTCGTCGTTCGCCCAGCAGCAGAGCCGCGCATCGGCGTTCATTCTGTCCATGGACGACGACGAACTGGCTAACGAACCCGAACAGACCATCGAGGAGCTTCGCGCTTTTGTCGAGGAAATCCGCTTCCGTAACACCGACATCCCGATATTTCTGTACGGCGAAACCAGAACCGCCCGTCACGTCCCGAACGACGTCCTGAAAGAACTGCACGGCTTCATCCACATGTTCGAGGACACGCCGGAATTCATTGCCCGGTACGTCGTTCGCGAGGCGAAGTCCTACGTTGATTCGCTGCCGCCACCGTTTTTCCGTGCACTGACGCACTACGCGGCCGACAGTTCGTACTCGTGGCACTGCCCTGGTCACTCTGGCGGTGTTGCCTTCCTGAAGTCACCCGTCGGTCAGATGTTCCACCAGTTCTTCGGCGAGAACATGCTGCGCGCGGACGTGTGCAACGCGGTCGAGGAACTGGGCCAGCTTCTGGACCACACGGGCCCGGTCGCTGCGTCCGAGCGAAACGCGGCGCGCATCTTCAACTGCGATCACCTGCTGTTCGTCACGAACGGAACTTCGACATCGAACAAGATCGTCTGGAACTCGACCGTCGCCCCCGGCGACATAGTCGTGGTGGACCGCAACTGCCACAAGTCGATCCTGCACGCGATCATGCTTACTGGCGCAATCCCGGTCTTCCTTATGCCGACCCGTAACAACATGGGAATCATCGGCCCGATTCCGAAGAAGGAATTCGAGTGGGAGAACATCAAGAAGAAGATGCAGGCCAACCCGTTCACGGCCGAAATCCTGAAGAACGACCCGGATGCCAAGCCGCGGATTCTGACGATCACCCAGAGCACCTACGACGGCGTCATCTACAACGTCGAGGAAATCAAGGAAATGCTGGACGGCCGGGTCGACTCGCTTCACTTCGACGAAGCGTGGCTGCCCCATGCGACTTTCCACAAGTTTTACAAGGGTTTCCACGCCATTGGAAAGAGCAGCAAGCGATGCAGTGATTCGATGGTGTTCTCGACCCAGTCGACCCACAAGCTGCTGGCGGGCCTGTCGCAGGCGTCACAGATCCTGGTGCAGGACTCCGAGACGCGGCAGCTTGACCGCGACGTGTTCAACGAGGCGTTCCTGATGCACACGTCTACCTCGCCGCAGTACGCGATCATCGCGTCGTGCGATGTGGCGGCCGCCATGATGGAGCAGCCCGGCGGAAAGTCCCTGGTCGAGGAATCGATCAAGGAAGCTCTGGACTTCAGGCGGGCCATGCGCAAGGTCGAGGCCGAATGGGGCGACGACTGGTGGTTCAAGGTCTGGGGACCGGACGAACTGGCCGACGAGGACATCGGCGAACCGGACGACTGGATGCTGCACGACGGCGACCACTGGCACGGCTTCGGCCACCTGGCTGAAGGGTTCAACATGCTGGACCCGATCAAGGCGACCGTCATCACACCCGGACTGGACGTGGACGGCGACTTCGCGGACTGGGGGATTCCGGCGTCGATCGTCACCAAGTACCTGGCCGAGCACGGCGTCATCGTCGAAAAGACCGGACTGTACTCGTTCTTCATCATGTTCACGATCGGCATCACCAAGGGCCGGTGGAACACGCTGATGTCCGAACTGCAGCAGTTCAAGGATCTGTACGACCGCAACCAGCCGATGTGGAAGGTCATGCCGGAGTTCGTCGCCCAGTTCCCGGTCTATGAAAGGATGGGTCTTCGCGAGTTGTGCGACCGGATCCACGAGGTCTACAAGGCCAACGACGTGGCGCGCCTGACGACCGAGATGTACCTGTCAAACATGATCCCGGCGATGAAGCCGGCCGACGCGTTCGCGAAGATGGCCCACCGCGAGATCGAGCGTGTCGCCATCGACGACCTCGAAGGCCGCGTCACCGCGGTTCTGCTGACCCCGTACCCGCCGGGAATCCCGCTGCTGATCCCGGGCGAGCGCTTCAATTCCAAGATCGTGAACTACCTGAAGTTCGCGCGTGACTTCAACAAGCAGTTTATCGGGTTCGAGACCGACATCCACGGTCTGGTCAAGAAGGACGGCAAGTACTTCATCGACTGCGTCCTGCAGGAAGACGTCGAAGGCTGACCAGGGAAGGCTCAGATACGCGGCAGGCTGAGTTCACCGGCGAAGCTGGTCTGCATCACCATGGGTATGTCTTTGTACTGATAGTGCTTCAGCGCCCACATCAGCTTGACCGCCAGCATCTCAAGGCTCTGGTCGTGGCCCTCGATGGCGCCGGCCTTCAAAGCTCGCAGCCCGACATCATAACCCTTCATGCGGGTGATACCGTGCAGGCACTGGGACGTGACGACCACCGGCACCTTCGCCTCGGCCGCCTTCCGGAAGAACTGGTCGAAGTCGTAGGGCAGGTTCCCGGTCCCATACGCCTGCAGGATGATCCCCTTGATGCGGGTATTCTGCAGCAGGAACACCAGGTCTTCGGGATCTACACCCGGCGTCAAGGTGCGCACCACTATGTCCGGCTCGAAGCCCGGGAAGAACGCCGCCTTGTCAAAGCGGCGCGTTGGCAGCGACGGATTCAGATGGATGTCGGCACGAATCTCGCCCGCGTCCTGGGCGTTGATGCTGACGAACGCGTCCAGACGGGACTCCGATGCCTTGGAAGCGCGGCCACCCAGAATGACGCGCTCGTCAAACACAATGAATACGCCGCTGACATCCATCGTGGCCAGCTTCATGGCGTTCACCAGGTTGCGCCGCGCGTCGGTCTCCAGCCGGGAGCCCGGGATCTGGCTGCCGGTAAGGACAACAGGCTTTCCCAGGTTCTTGATCGCCAGTGTCAACGCGGCCGCGGTGTAAGCCATCGTGTCCGTTCCATGCGTCACGACGAAACCGTCGGCCGCGTCGTAATTCGCCTGAAGCGCTTCCAGGATGTGATCCCAGTCGGACGGCTTCATGTTCGTCGAGTCTATGTTCTCAACGTAAACGATGTCGAAATCGGCAATGGTGGCCAGCCTTCCCTCGATCGCCTTCAAATTCGCGATCGCCTCTTTCTTCGATGGCGCCGCCAGGCTGCCGTCCTTGCCTTCCTTCATGATGATGGTCCCGCCGCAGAACAGGATCAGGACCTTCTTCTTTTCAGCAACACCCATACGCACACCTTTGGCTTCAGGACATCCCAGGTCACTGGCCCGCCAATCTATACATGCGGCGAAAATTAGGCAAGCCGGCGCCGTCTCGCGACCGGACGGCCAGGGTCCGCAGCCCGAAATCTCACTACCCAGGTTGATGAAACCGGGCCGGGCCTGCTATCATCCGGCCATCTGATGACATGGGCTGTCAGCAATGAAAAACACGTTCTTTCCGGCACTGATAGCGGCTGAGGCGGTGTTCGTCATGGCCTGCGGCGACGAGGACCCCAACCACGGTCTCTTTGACGAAGGCAGTGGCAACGACAACGGCGCGATTGAGGACACGGCTGGTTTCGATAACGCCGCACTGGACACGGACCAGCCGGTCAGCGCGTGTCTTCCGGCGTGGGGCGCCCAGGGCGCGGCCACGGTCCAGCCAGACACGGCCCAGACATTCATGACGGTCGAAACCACCGCTATGAACCAGCTTGAGGTATTCGACAGCCCCCTGCCCGACCGCCGCACTGGATGGCTGGCCGTCGGAATGGGCGACTGCGACAAGGCCGGCTTTCTGTACCGCGATCCCGATCTGAATGACATCAAGCTGGTCAAACTGCGATACCAGGACGTCACGAACGTCGGCAGCCCGTCGGCGCAGCCGGCCCCTGAACTGGTCGTTGACGGCCTGACCCCGTCGGCGCACAACGCCAGTCTGTTCTACGGCGCCTCCTGCATGGCCATCGCGATGCAGCCGGGGAACGACCCATACACCGAGTTCCGCCGCAGTGAAGCCGGTATCTGGTCGGGCAAGACGATCAAGGTCGTCGAAAGCGGCATGGTCACGGGGCTGAACGGGCGGGGGCGGATGGCAGGAAGCGGACGGCACGATGGTGGTCATCGCCACGGCCAATGTGGACGGGACTGTAAAGGGCATAGTCGGACGCCTTCCGATCAAGGCTTACAGCGAATGGGAATTCTCCAGCTTCCCCCTGCCCGCCGGGTACACCGAACTGCTTGCGCTGCGCCAGGCCCCCGACGGCACCGCCCATGCTCTGTATACCAAAACCCTGTACCCGTGTGACGGCTCGTGCGACCTGGATCTGTACTACGGCAGGATGGCATCGGCAGGCACCTGGATCGAAGAAACGGTTCAGACATCCAAGTGGGGCGAGCCCGACGACGAGTTCGCGACCGACCCGACCATGGTCCTGGATTCGCGGGGAGAACCGGTGGTCGCCGCGACCTACTTCAAGCGCGTGATCACAGGCTCGATCAAGTCGGCCGAGCTGCGGCTGTACGGACGCGACAACGGAGAATGGTGCCAGGAAACGATGGCCACGGAAGTCGATGGATACCATGGCTCCGACGGAACCGCCATGACCGGGATCGCGCCGTTCGTTGCCGTGGACAACACCGGCCGGGTGCACGTGGTGTTCCAGGACATGGCCCAGTGGCACGCGAAAGACCCGATGGATCAGATCAACAAGGCCAACGCGATCAACGGTCAGGTCAGGTACGCGGTCAGGTCGGGCAAGACCTGGACGCTTGCGACCCTGTTTGAACAGGATGATGAAGGTACCGACGCCGCCCAGGCTCCGCTGAACGGGATGCTGCCGACCCAGGTTGCCGTTTCCGGCGACGGCGCCACCGTATACGCAGCCGGCGCCTCTTTCGAATGGGATACCAACACCATCTACAACACGTCGGCCAAGCCGATGACATTCAAGGCCGTGACGGTCAAGGCCGCCGTGCAGCTTCCCTGATGTTCAAAATCAAGGACAAAATCAATCCGCGATTGACAGCCGCCGCTTCAGTTGGCATAGTTTCCCGGTAAGCGGCCCGACACGGGCCACGGGGCAGACGTTGAAAGTCAAACGTGCAAAGGCATTGACGGCGCTTCTGATGACCGTGATTTTCCTTGGCGGATCGTCTCACGTCTGTCTGCACTCCCCCGATGAGCACCACCACTTCCAGGCCACCGATGGTGATGACCAGTTTCATGCCCATGCTACCCGGACTGCTCACGACCGAGACTGCGAACACGGTCAGATATCGGTGCACCAGGCGGATCACGCCGGCACCCATCGTCATGCCGTCGAACACACGGCATGTTCCTGTGCCTGTCACAGTTCGCCCGATGTCTCGCCGCGCGTGGTTCTGACACCTCCGTCGGTTCGACCGGACCAGATAGCTACCGCGAAGGTATTCACGATGTCGGCTACCCTGCCCGTGCCTTATCGGCCGCCAATCCTTTCCTTCTGATTCCCGAAATAAACGCACACATTGCAGGCCTTACGGTGGGCGGTTGACGTTCCATCCAGGCTCCGGAGCGGAAATGATGAAGCGCAAGATACTGGTATCACAGGTTCTTCTGGCATCGGTCATGTTGATTGCGTGCGGCCGCGGTGCGGAAGCGCCCGACCCGGAAAAAGAACATGAACACGCGGACGAATCCCAACCGGGCCAGACGCCCGCCGAGGAATCCCACGGCGGCCACGCGCACGAAGGTGAGGAAAGCGACCTTGATCGCCCGGTCGAGGAACTGCTGGCGGACACCTGTGAACACGGCGTCAACACGTTCCTGTGCGACGAGTGCAGGTATGAAGTCGGCGTCGTCAAGGTGCCGGCCGCGGTTGCCGCCGGAGGGCTGATCCGCGAATCGTCCGCCGTCACCATGAGCTTCGAATCCGATCTGACGCTGAACGGCGAGATCGCTTTTGACGACCGGCGAATCGCCAGGCTGGGCCCCCGCGAGGCCGGCTTTGTCAGAAAAATCAACGTAGTGGCCGGCGACCACGTCAAGAAGGGCGACGTGCTGATCGAACTTGAGAGTCCGATGTACGCCGAACTGACTTCCGAGTATCTGGAGGCCTCGTCGGCGGTAAGGCTGGCGCAGAAGTCCGTTGGATGGCAGGAATCGCTGCGGACAAAGTCGATGACGACCGAGCGTGAGTACCAGGAGACGCTTTCAACCCTGGAATCGGCCCGAATCAGGCTGCAGTCCGCCAGGCTGGCCCTGAAGGCAGCCGGTCTTTCCGAGGCCGACGCTGGACGTGCCGTTGCCAGATCGGCGGTAACGATGTCGATCCGCGCACCGTTCGACGGAGAGGTGTTCCAGGTCAACGCGGTCCGAGGAGCGCACCTGGACTACGACACCGAAGCCATCCTGATGGGTGACCAGAAGACCCTGTGGATCAGCATCGACCTGTACGAAAGGCACATCGCGCCGATAACGGCTGCCATGACCGGAGACGGTCTCCCGGTGACCGTGACAGTGGACGCGTGGCCCGGCGCCATCTTCAGTGGTCGCCTGGACTACCTTGGCGGCGTGATGGACAGGACGACGCGAACCGTGAAGGCGCGCGTGACCATTGAAAACGCGGATGGACGCCTGAAGGCCGGCATGTTCGCGACGGTCAGGCCGATCACCGGCGATTCGGCCGCGACGGTCGCCGTTCCCGCGGCTTCGGTTCTGATGGACGCCGGACAGTCATTCGTTTTCGTCAGACGCGAAATACCGGGCGCGGGCCTGGAAAACGACCGCTGGTACGTCAGGCGGCCGGTCGAAACCGGGCGCACATTCGCGGGAATGGTGGAGATCACCTCAGGGCTGGCGGCCGGGCAGACGGTCGCCGCCGACGGCGCCTTCCTGCTCAAGTCGGACGTGCTGCGTTCGAAGATGGGGGAAGGATGCGCGCACTGACGGACGCTCCGGTGAGCCGGACCGACGGGGGACCGATTTATGTTTGAATTCATGGTCAAGAATCGACAGATCATCCTGATGATCTCGCTGATAGTGGCGGCGGGCGGTGCGGCCGCGTGGATGAAACTGCCGATCGACGCCTTCCCCGACGCGACAAACCAGCAGGTGATGATCCTGAGTGAAGCGGACGGGCTCGGCCCGGACGACGTGGAACAACAGGTGACCATCCCGATCGAGATCACGATGGGCGGCCTGCCCGGTGTAAAACTGGTCAGATCGATGTCGAAGACCGCCCTTTCGCAGGTCGTTATTGTTTTCGAAGATGGCATGGATACCTATCTCGCGCGCCAACTGGTATCAGAAAGGCTGACCATGGCGGCGGCCGACCTGCCCGAGGGCGTCGTGCCCGAACTGGGACCGATCAGCACCGGCCTGGGCGAAATCTTCCAATACACGCTGAAAGGCGATGCCCATTCATTGACGGAGCTGCGAACCCTGCAGGACAAGATCATCACGCCGCGGCTGCGCGCGATCCCCGGGGTAAACGAGGTGAACAGCTTCGGCGGGCTGGTGCGCCAGATCGACGTGGTCACCGACCCGGACAGACTGACGAAATTCGGCCTGACCACGGGAGATGTCGTCGATGCCCTCGGGCAGGACAACGCCAACGCAGGCGGCTCGTTCGTCATCAACGGCTGGGAACAGGAAAACATACGCAATATCGGTCAGTTCAAGGTGCCGGATGAGATCGGGGACGTGGTGCTTTCGGCAATTGACGGATCGCCGATCAAAGTCGCGGACGTCTCCGAGGTGCGCGAAGGTTTCATGACGCGGCTGGGCGGGGTTTCACGCGACGGCCGCGGCGAGGTGGTCGCCGGCATGGTCATCATGCTGAAGGACGAAAACGCCGCCGAGGTCGTGGGCCGCGTCAGGGCCGCCCTGCCCTCGATCCAGGCTGCCCTGCCGGATGACGTCGAGATCGATGTCTTCTACGACCGGACCGAACTGGTCAACTCCGTGCTGAAAACCACGGCCAGCAGTCTGCTGCAGGGCGCCGCGCTGGTCATCGCCATCCTGTTCCTGCTGCTTGGCAATCTCAGGTCGGCACTGGTCACGGCGGTCAGCATACCGATGACGGCCCTGCTGGCATTCATTTTCATGGGCGCCGCGGGACTGTCCGCGAATCTGATGAGCCTTGGCGGGCTGGCCATCGCGATCGGGATGATCGTGGACGGGCCCATCGTGATTTGTGAAAACATCACGCGCCACTGGAAGGGACTGGCCCCGGGAAAGCGGCTCGACGCACTTGTGCTGGCAATCCGTGAAGTGGCGCGGCCAATCGTGTTTTCAGTCCTGATCATCGTGCTGGTATTCGTGCCTCTTTTCACATTGGAAGGCATGGAAGGCAAGATGTTCAAGCCGCTCGCGATGACCATGATTTTTGCGATGATCGCGGCGCTGCTGGCGGCGATGACGATCGTGCCGGTTCTGATGTCATTCGTGGCGGGCGGCGCCGGGGACAAGGGCGACACATGGCTGTTCGCGCGGTTCGCCGGCCTGTACCAGTCCGCTGTCGAATTCGTCGTCAGGCATTCCAGGATTACCATCGCGGCGGCCATTCTGGTGTTCGCGGGCGCGCTGGCCCTGATCCCGTTCATCGGCATGGAATTCCTGCCACGGCTCGACGAAGGCGCCATCGCCGTGAACGCGGTGCGTCTGCCCAACGCGTCGCTTGAAGGCTCGGTCAAGACGGCAGACTACATGGAAAAGACGCTGCTGAAGTTCCCCGAGGTGAAAACCGTCGTTTCCAAAACCGGGCGGGCCGAGATCTCGGAAGACCCGATGGGCCCGGAACAGACGGATCTGATGATCATGCTGCACCCGGAAAAGGAATGGACCACCGGACGCGGCATCGACCAGCTCGTCGCCGACATGCGCGAAGCCCTTGAGGAAATCCCCGGCACCCGCTTCGCCTTCAGTCAACCTATCGCGCTGCGGGTCAACGAACTGGTTTCAGGTGTCAAGGCAGACCTGGCGGTGAAGGTCTACGGATACGACCTTGAAAGGTTGAAGCAGGCAGCGGACGAAACCGCCGGCATCCTGCGCGGCATCCCCGGGGCGCGCGACGTCAGCGTCGAACAGGTCACGGGCTTCAGCCAGCTTGAGGTAATCCCCGACCGCGCCGCCATGTCCAGGCATGGCATCAAGATGAGCGATATCAACGATCTGGTCGAAACGGCTGTCGGCGGCAAGGTGGCAACCGAACTGATCGATGAACAACTGCGAATCGGCATACAGGTTCGCGTCCCCGAGGAACGACGCGACTCGCCGGAGTCAATCCGGGAACTGACGATCCGCACCCCGTCCGGCGCGCTGGTGCAACTTGGAAGTGTGGCCACGATCCGACGCCTGGAAGGTCCGGCGCAGATCAGTCGCGAAAACGGCATGCGAAGGGTCGTGGTCGAGGCAAACGTCGCGGGTCGGGACCTGGGCGGCTTCGTCAAGGAGTCACGCGATCGACTTTCGACCATATCCGCCCAGCTACCCACCGGCTACTGGCTGGAATTCGGCGGCACCTTTGAAAACCAGAAGCGCGCGATGACGCGCCTGGGCGTGGTCATCCCGATTTCGATCGGACTCATATTCCTGATGCTGGTGTCGGCGCTCGGTTCGCTGCGCCCCGCCACGATGGTGCTGCTGAACCTGCCCTTCGCCCTTGCCGGCGGTCTGGTGGCGATGGTTGCCTTCGACATGCCGTTCAACGTGCCGGCCACCATCGGATTCATCGCGGTGTTCGGCATTGCGGTCCAGAACGGCACGGTGCTGCTGACCTTCATCCTGCAGCTTCGCCAGGAAGGCCTGTCGGCTGTAGAAGCGGTGATCCGGGCGTGCCGCCTGCGCCTGCGCGCGCTGTTGATGACATCCGCCACCACCGTCCTGGGCCTGCTGCCCATGCTGTACGCGACCGGCCCCGGCGCCGAAATCCAGCGTCCGCTGGCCGTCGTCGTCATCGGCGGCCTGATTTCCTCGACCGTGCTGACGCTGTTCGTCCTGCCCTCGATCTATGTGACGTTCGCGGGGAAACGCGCGGCCGTGTGATGACGGAAGCACATACCCCTTCGTGAAACATCGGCCATGCTCAACGCCCTCCATACAACTCGCCGTGACGGACCTTGCCCTTGAAGACGCGGTAGATGAACACCGTGTATGCGATCACGATCGGCGCCCCTATGCCGGAGATGATCAACATGGTTAAAAGGGTCTTCGCGGAAGATGACGCGTTGTCGATGGTCAGGCTCAAGGCCAAGTCGTTTCTGGCGGGAACCATACGCGGGAACAGCCCCACCGCGGCCAGGCCGATCTGGGTGGCGATCGAGATAGACGACGCCAGGAACGCCCACGGATGGCGGCCGGATCTCACGAACACCGGTATCAGGACGAACGCGGCCAGCATGATCGGGAACAGCACCCAGAAAACCGGGTTCTTCAGTATCCCGGCAAACAGGAATGGCGATACGAACAGCGTTACCGCCGTCGCGACGACCCACAACACCACCCAGCATGTCCACAACCCCGGGACGACGCGTTCCATGCGATGGCGCAGGTCGCCGTCGGTCTTGATGTGCAGGTACAACGCCCCGTGTGTGAGAAACATCGCCAGCGTCAGGACGCCGACAAGCAGCGCGTACGGATTAAGCAGCCCGACGAACGTGCCGGTGAAGTCGCCTTTTTCGTTCAGGGGCAGTCCCCGCAGGATGTTTCCGACCGCCACTCCAAACAGGATCGGCGGAACGACGCTGCCCAGGCCGAACGCCCAGTCCCAGGCACGGACCCAGCGCGGCGAGTCCATCTTGTCGCGAAACTCGAACGACACCGCGCGCCAGATCAAAAAGACGAGCAGCAGCATCAGCGCCAGGTAGAAACCGGAAAACACCGTCGCGTAGACGAACGGGAAAGCCGCGAACAACGCACCTCCGGCAGTCAGCAGCCAGACCTCGTTTCCGTCCCAGACCGGGGCAATCGAATCCATGTGAATCCCGCGCTCGCGGGCATCGCGCGCGAACAGGGACAACGCGCCGACACCAAGGTCAAAGCCATCCAGAACGGCATACACGGCGATCAACACGAAATACAGCACGAACCAGATGATCTGGAGGATTCCGTGTTCCATCACGCCACCTCCGGGGCCTTCTCCGGCCCGCGCCTTACTTCGCGCACAAGCATAAAGATGTACAGACCGCCCAACAGTACGTACATGAACCCGATCAGGGCGATACTGAACCAGAGTTCCGGCACGCCGACCGTCACCGATACCGAGTCGGCGGTGCGAAGCAGGCGATAGACGGACCATGGCTGACGACCGACCTCGGCTGTGATCCAGCCGAGTTGCGAGGCGGCAAGCGTCAAGGGAGTCACGACAAGCAGAAGCCGGTGATACCAGCGGGCCGTGGCCAGACGCCCGCGCCACAGAAGCAGAAGGCCCAGACCCGTCACGGCTATGAAGAGCATCCCGAGCGCCACCATCGTGTGAAACGACACGAATGTCAGAAAGATCGGGGGGATCTCGTCCGCCTTGAAGGAGTCCAGACCCTTGACCTGGGCATTGGGGTCTCCGTACGCCAGCCAGCTCGCCAGCTTCGGGATCTCCACGGCGGCCGCAAGGCGCAACGGGTCCTTGCGCGGGATGCCGAACACCACCAGCGGCGCGCCCTTCCGCGTTTCGTAGATGCCCTCGATGGCCGCGAACTTCTCGGGCTGGGTCCGCGCGACCTGGCGGGCGTGATTGTCACCGGTTGGGAAGGCGGCGGTTACCGAGAAGACGAATCCGGAGATGACCGCGACGATCAAACCGCGTCGGGCGACTTCATCCAAACGGTCGCGCAGGAGACGCCAGGCGCTGATGCCGCCCAGAAAGAAGGCGCCGGTGATCAGGCAGGCCGCCAGAGTGTGGAAGAAACGGTGCCACATCGACGGGTTGAAAACGGCCTCGGAAAAGCTGGTTAGCACCGCGCGGCCGTCGACAATCTCGAAGCCGGCGGGGGTCTGCTGCCAACTGTTCGCGATCAGGATCCAGAACGCCGACATGGTCGCGCCGAACGCCACCATCAGGATCGAGAACCAGTGAACGCCCTTGCCCACCTTGTTCCGCCCGAACAGATACAGTCCCAGGAAGCTGGATTCCAGGAAAAACGCGAAGATGCCCTCGGCCGCCAGGGGCGCGCCAAAGATGTCGCCGACGAAGCGCGAGTACGAGGCCCAGTTGGTCCCGAACTGAAACTCCATCACGATGCCGGTCGCGACCCCGACCGCGAACGTCAGGGCGAATATCCGGCCGAAAAACCTGCCCAGCCTGATCCAGACGTGGTCGCCCGTGCGCATCCCCTTGAACTCGATGAACACCAGCAGCCATGCCAGACCAATCGAAATCGGCGGAAACAGGAAGTGGAAACCGATCGTCATCGCGAACTGCAGTCGGGCCAGTACTATCGCGTCCATCCACGACCTCCGTCTGTATGACCCCGGTGATTCCGGTGATTCCGGTATGCATAAAGCTTGGCTGAAGCCCAATTCCAAGTCAACCGGCCCGGAGGCCATGGCAATTCGCACAAAAAAGCCTATACTTCGCGTCCGCTGCTATCTGCCCGGGCCGCAGCCGCATTGATAACATCGTGAAAGGAACGCATTGAACAAGACCAGAAAAAACGAAAGCCTCAGAAACGTCGCAATCATCGCCCACGTTGATCACGGAAAGACCACCCTGGTTGACGCCATGTTTCGCCAAAGCGGCGTGTTCCGGGAAGGCCAGCAGGTCGCGGTCAGGATCATGGATAACATGGAACTGGAACGCGAACGCGGCATCACCATCGCCGCCAAAAACTGCTCGGTCATCTGGCACGACGTGAAGATCAACATCATCGACACCCCTGGACACGCCGACTTCGGTGGCGAGGTCGAGCGGGCTTTGTCGATGGCCGATGGCGCGGTCCTGCTGGTCGACGCGGCCGAAGGCCCCCTGCCTCAGACCAGGTTCGTTCTGAAAAAGACGCTGGAAGCCGGCCTGAAGGTCATCGTCGTCATCAACAAGATAGACAGGAAGGACGCCAGGCCGGAAGATGTACTGAACGAGATTTTCGACCTTTTCATAGACCTCGGCGCGGACGACAGGCAGCTTGATTTTCCTTGTCTTTATGCTGTCGGACGCGATGGCGTCGCCATGCGCGGATTGTCGGACGATCGAAAGGATCTGCAGTGCCTGTTCGAGACAATCCTGGCCGAGATCCCCGCCCCGAACTATGACCCGGACGAACCATTCCAGATGCTGGTCTCCGACCTGGACTACTCGGATTACGTTGGCAGACTGGCCATCGGAAAGGTCGCGCACGGACACGTTACGTCGTCCGACGCGCTGACGTGCATTGGAGCCGATGGCAGGGGCAAGCCGCTGAAGGTCACAAGGCTGCAGAGTTACCAGGGCATCAGCATAAATGACGTGGAGACCGCGCAGCCCGGCGACATCGTCGTGCTGGCGGGCATCGAGGACGTGATGATCGGCGACACGATATGCACCCAGGTCGCCCCCAAGGCGCTGCCACGCATCACCGTCGACGAACCCACTGTTTTCATGCGTATTTTCTGCAACACTTCGCCCCTGGCCGGCACCGAAGGTACCATCTTCCAGCCGAACAGGATTCACGACCGGCTTCTAAAGGAAACCCTGCGCAACGTCTCGATTCGACTGGAGATACCATCGGAAGGCGAAGGATTCGTGGTCAAGGGTCGCGGCGAATTCCAGCTTGCCATCCTGATCGAGACGATGCGCCGTGAAGGTTTCGAGATGTGCGTCAGCCGGCCGGAAGTTATCTGCAGGCATGTGGATGGGAAGATGCAGGAACCGATCGAGCATCTTTACGTGGACTGCGCCGAGATCTACCAGGGCGTCGTCACCCAGAAGATCAACATGCGCAAAGGCCGGATGATCAACTACGGAAGCCACGGAACCGGCCGCGTCAGGCTCGAGTTCAAGATCCCCAGCAGATGTCTGATCGGATACCACGACGAATTTCTGACCGACACCAGGGGAACCGGAATCATGAGTTCGTACCTGGTCGGTTACGAGGAATACTGCGGAGACTTCACCAGCCGCTTCAGCGGCTCGATCGTCGCCGACCGCGCGGGCGTTGCCGTGGCCTACGCGCTGTGGGGTCTTGAGGACAGGGGCCGGCTGTTCCTGGTTCCGGGCGACCCCTTCTATGAGGGCATGATCGTCGGCGAACACAATCGTCCGAACGACATAGACGTGAACCCGGCCAGGGAAAAGAAACTCAGCAACATGCGGGCCGCGGGTCGCGACGACAACATCCTGCTGTCACCGGCTTCGCCCCTGACCCTTGAACAGGCGCTGCAGTTCATCAAGGACGACGAGATGGTCGAAGTCACCCCTAAGTCCGTCCGCCTGCGCAAACTGTTCCTGTCCGAACATAAACGCCACAACCTGAACGGTATCAAGAAACTGGCCGCGATGGCCGAGGGCTGAAGAACCGCGAGACCACCGGGAAATTGTAGTTCAGTATTGATTCTCGAACGCCTTCAGCGGGACTTCGGGATAGATCTGACCGTGACAGGGCGGCATCGAGTTGTAGACCCAGTCGATGTCGATCAGGCCCAGGCGGATGAAGCCGCGGCGATGGAACCCGACGAACGGGCCGCGCGCCAGGACGCTTTCCATCTGCATCGTCATGCCGAACACCGCGACGGGCCGACCGGGAACCAGCCGATCGATATGCTTGCCAAACGCGCCGGTGGCGAAAGCCAGCCGCCTGCTGTCCGC
>Ga0116174_10000231_pt1 | contig 57317 bp, 50 predicted proteins | sample AD_UKC087_MetaG_FD_89801 | JGI IMG/M metagenome (GOLD analysis project Ga0116174, IMG submission 89801) | Active sludge microbial communities of municipal wastewater-treating anaerobic digesters from USA - AD_UKC087_MetaG | ecosystem: Engineered > Bioreactor > Anaerobic > Digestate | place: USA...
CTATCCACAAGGCTGAGGACAGACAGGCTTTCAAGGATACCATGGAAAAGATCGGCGAGCCCGTTATTCCCTCAAAGGTAGTTGAGAACGTTGAGGACGCTGTGGACTTCGCCCAGGTCATACACTATCCCGTTATCGTCCGCCCTGCATTCACTCTCGGCGGAACAGGCGGCGGTATCGCACAGAACGAGGAGGAGCTCCGCGACATAGCTACAAACGGACTTCGTCTTTCACCTATCACACAGATACTTGTTGAAAAGTGCATAAGCGGCTGGAAGGAAATAGAGTTTGAAGTTATCCGTGATGCAAAGGGCAATGTCATCACAGTCTGCTCAATGGAGAACTTCGATCCCGTGGGCGTCCATACAGGCGACAGTATCGTTATCGCACCTGCGGTAACTCTCAGCGACAGGGAGTACCAGATGCTCCGTACAGCAGCTATCAACATCATCAAGGAACTGAAGGTGGAGGGCGGCTGCAACTGCCAGTTCGCACTTCATCCCACAAGCTTCAAGTATGCGGTCATCGAGGTAAACCCCAGAGTTTCACGTTCTTCCGCACTGGCTTCAAAGGCTACGGGCTATCCTATCGCAAAGACAGCGGCAAAAATAGCTATCGGCTATACTCTCGACGAGATAATCAATCAGGTAACAGGCAAGACCTATGCCTGCTTTGAGCCTGCACTGGACTATGTTGTCATCAAGTTCCCCAAGTGGGCATTCGATAAATTCGTATATGCAAAGCGTACCCTGGGCACTCAGATGAAGGCTACGGGCGAGGTAATGGCTATCGGCACAAGCTTTGAGCAGGCAATGATGAAGGCTGTCCGCTCAATAGAGCTGGGTCTTGACACCATGAACCTTAAAAAGCTGGCAAAGCTTTCAACAGAGGAGATACGTGAGAAGCTCCACGTTATCGACGACGAGCGCTCATTCTGCGTATTTGAGGCGCTCAAGCGCGGCATAACTCCCGAGGAGATACACGAGATAACCATGATAGACAACTGGTTCCTCTACAAGCTCCTTAACCTTGTGGAGCTGGAGAAATGGCTGGCTGAGGGCGAGCTCACTGAGGAGAAGTACGACATCGCAAAGCAGTACGGATATCTCGACAGCACTATCGAGCGCCTTTCGGGACAGAAGTGCCCCAAGCACAAGAGCGCTGTCTACAAAATGGTAGATACCTGCGCAGGCGAGTTCAAGGCTGAGACCCCCTATTTCTATTCCACCTTCGATGAGGAGAACGAGGCAAAGCAGTTCATCGAGCGCACCGACAAGGGCAAGAAGAAGGTCATCGTATTCGGAAGCGGTCCTATCCGTATCGGACAGGGCATCGAGTTCGACTACTGCTCCGTACACTGCGTATGGACACTGAAGGAGCTTGGCTACGAGGCTGTTATCTGCAACAACAACCCCGAGACCGTCTCCACCGACTTTGATACAGGCGACCGTCTGTGCTTTGACCCCCTCACCAAGGAGGACGTTCAGTCCATTATCGAGACCGAGCAGCCCTACGGCGTTGTGGTACAGTTCGGCGGACAGACCGCTATCAAGCTGACACGCTATCTCTCTGATATGGGTGTGCGTATCCTCGGTACCTCCGCGGATATGATAGATGCCGCAGAGGACAGAGAGCGCTTCGACGAGGTACTTGAAAAGTGCGGTATCCCCAGACCTGCGGGACACACAGTCATGAACACAGAGGAGGCTCTTGCGGCTGCCAATGACCTTGGCTATCCCGTGCTGCTCCGTCCCTCTTATGTTCTTGGCGGTCAGAACATGATAATCGCTCACTCCGACGCAGACGTAAATGAGTACATGGGCATCATCATGAGCCATAACATCGAGAACCCCGTCCTCATAGACAAGTACATGATGGGAACCGAGGTAGAGGTTGACGCTATCTGCGACGGCGAGGACTTCCTTATCCCCGGTATCATGGAGCATATCGAGCGTGCAGGCGTTCACTCCGGCGACTCTATCTCCATCTATCCCGCACAGCACCTCTCAGAGCGTATCAAGCGCATAATCGTTGAGTACACAAGGCTTCTCGCCAAGGAGCTCAATGTTATCGGACTTGTGAATATACAGTACGTTGTTTACAACCACGAGGTATTCGTTATCGAGGTAAATCCCCGTTCATCGAGAACAGTTCCCTACATCAGCAAGGTAACGGGCATACCCATGGTGGATATCGCTACAAAGATAATGTTCGGCGCTAAATTAAAGGAAATGGGCTACGAGAGCGGTCTTTATCCCGCAGGCGACTACGTTGCCGTAAAGGTGCCCGTATTCTCCTTTGAGAAGCTCACCGACGTTGACACTATGCTGGGACCCGAGATGAAGTCCACAGGCGAGTGCCTCGGTATCGGCAGAAATCTTGAGGACGCTCTCCTCAAGGGACTTATCGCCGCAGGCTTTGACCTCAAGCGCGAGGGCGGAGTTCTCATCTCAGTCCGCGACAGCGACAAGAGAGAGATACTTCCCATTGCAGACAAGTTTGAGCAGATGGGCTTTGAGCTCTACGCCACATCGGGCACACAGAGCGTTCTCCACAGGAACATGATCGCAGCAAACCTTGTCCGCAAGATATCCGACGGCGAGCCCAACGTAGAGACTCTCCTTGACAGCGGCAAGATACACTATGTTATCTCCACCTCCGCAAAGGGCAGACTTCCCGAGCGCGACAGCGTTAAGATGAGAAGAAAGTCCATCGAGCGCTCAATATGCAGCCTTACAGCCGTAGATACGGCGAAATCACTGGTAAAGGTGCTTGAATCGGGCAGGACTATCAACGATGTTGAATTAGTTGACATCACCAAGATATAAGCCGTCAGCCTTTAGCCTTTAGCCGTTAGCTTGTAGGGGTGCGCATTGCGCGCCCGCAGTTTCAGATATGCAGCAAGATATATGAGATGGCGGCAAGGGGCGTTACAACACAAAAGAATACTTGAAACTTACGGGGCGATGCAGTCATCGCCCCATACATTTTCTATTTTGTGGGACACCGTCCCATACACTCTCAACTTTCAACTCTAAACTCTCAACTTCCAAAGGGGGAACTTTATGGATCACTTCAAGCTATGTTCAAACTATGCTCCCGCAGGCGACCAGCCGCAGGCTATCGACAAGCTCGTAAGCGGCATACAGTCGGGCCAAAAGGAGCAGATACTCCTCGGTGTCACAGGTTCGGGAAAGACCTTCACCATGGCGAATGTCATCGCCCGTGTGAACAAGCCCACTCTCGTCCTTGCACACAACAAGATACTTGCGGCACAGCTCTGCTCGGAGTTCCGCGAATTCTTCCCCGAAAATGCTGTGGAATACTTCGTGTCCTACTATGACTACTACCAGCCCGAGGCTTATGTTCCAAGCACCGACAGCTACATCGAAAAGGACTCCTCTATAAATGACGAGATAGATAAGCTCCGCCACTCTGCCACAACTGCTCTTGCGGAGCGCCGCGACGTTATAATCGTTGCCAGCGTGTCCTGCATCTACTCCCTCGGAAGCCCCGAGGAGTATCGCTCCATGTGCGTTTCCATACGTCAGGGCGCCGAAAAGCCCCGTGACCAGCTCATTAACGAGCTTGTGAAGATACGCTATGAGCGAAATGATATTGCCTTTGAGCGTAACAGGTTCAGAGTCCGCGGCGACGTTGTGGAGATATTCCCCGCAATGTCATCGGATACGGCAGTCCGCGTTGAATACTTCGGCGACGAGATAGACCGTATCTCCGAGATAAACGTGGTCACAGGCGAGGTGAAGGCAGTTGTGTCCCACGCAGCTATTTTTCCTGCCTCCCACTATGTTGTGGGCGACGACAAGCTTGAGTCCGCCCTTCAGGAGCTTGACCGCGAGCTTGCGGAGCGTGTAGATTATTTCCGGCAGAACAACAAGCTAATAGAGGCTCAGCGCATAGAGCAGAGGACTCACTACGACATGGAGATACTCCGTGAGGTGGGCTATTGCAGCGGCGTCGAGAACTACTCCCGTGTCCTTGCAGGAAGACCTGCGGGAAGCACTCCCCAGACCCTTCTGGACCACTTCCCCGAGGACTTTCTCCTCATCGTGGACGAGAGCCATGTGACACTGCCGCAGGTAAGAGCTATGTACGCAGGCGACCGCGCCAGAAAGACCACCCTTGTGGACTACGGCTTCCGTCTGCCAAGTGCTATGGACAACCGTCCGCTGAACTTTGATGAGTTCAACGCACATATACATCAGGCTATTTATGTCAGCGCTACTCCGGGTCAGATAGAGCGTGAAAAGACCGACACCATAGTGGAGCAGGTGATACGTCCCACGGGACTTGTTGACCCCGAGATAATTGTCAAGCCCACCCACGGACAGGTGGACGACCTGCTTTCGGAGATAAACGAGAGAGCTGCAAGGAATGAGCGCGTACTGGTGACAACTCTCACAAAGAAAATGGCTGAGGACCTTACTGCCTACTATGAGAAGCTGGGAGTAAAGGTGCGTTACCTCCACCATGACATCGACACCATTGAGCGTATGGAGATAATCAAGGACCTCCGCGAGGGCGTTTTCGATGTGCTGGTGGGAATAAACCTCCTCCGTGAGGGACTTGATATACCCGAGGTGAGCCTTATCGCCATTCTTGACGCCGACAAGGAGGGCTTCCTGAGAAGCGAGACCTCACTTATCCAGACCATAGGCAGAGCTGCCCGAAACGCCAAGGGACAGGTAATAATGTACGCCGATGCTGTTACGGGCTCAATGGAGAGGGCTATCACCGAGACCGAGCGCCGCCGCTCCCTCCAGATGGCATTCAACGAGGAGCACGGCATAGTTCCGAAGACCATAATCAAGGAGGTCAGGGACGTTCTGGAGATAACCTCAAAGAACAAGGTGGAGGAAAAGACGAAAAAGAAGAAGCTCTCCGCCTCCGAGAAGCAGCAGCTCATAGACAAGCTGACGGTGGAGATGAAGAACGCCGCAAAGCTGCTTGAGTTTGAACACGCAGCCTATCTCCGCGACAAGATAAGGGAGCTCCAGGGTAAGTGAGACTGCCCGGTACGGATAATGCCGCACCTGTGCTATGCAGGTGCGTTTTTTTGCGCCCTTGGGGCTTCCGTGTTGGTTTTGTGAAAACCGCAGAAACTATTGACATTTCGCCCTTGAAATGCTACAATATAGTTAATAATGGTACATTGGAAAAGTGTACTATGAGAGGGGAAATATAAAGATGAAAAAATTAGCACGTACTGCGGCTGCACTTGTGTCAGCAGCTGCGCTGGCTGTTACGGGAGCAGCACCCTGTTTCGGTCAGACAATGATGGCGGCAAACGCCGTTGACACAAACGGTGACGACTGGCTCCACGCAAAGGGCAGCCGTCTTTACGACATGAACGGAAACGAGGTATGGCTCACAGGCGCCAACTGGTTCGGCTTCAACTGTACCGAGAATTCGCCCCACTATCTCTGGAGCGGAGACATCGACGATATGGTGAGAGAGATCGCCGACCACGGCATAAATGTGCTCAGGCTTCCCGTTTCAACCGAGCTTCTCTACAACTGGATGATCGGTGACCCCGATGAGGTAGAGAGCATCAATCCCAACAATGACCCCAGCTATCCCTTCAACGTTGATCTTATCAAGGAAGACGGCAGCGTGGTCAACAGTCAGGAGCTTTTCGACATTCTTCTTGCAAAGTGCAAGAAGTACGGCGTAAAGTGCTTTATCGACATCCACAGCCCCGAGTCGAACAATTCGGGACATAACTACGGACTCTGGTACGGCAAGAGCTTTGAGGCTAATGACGGCAAGAACGTTGAGGTCACCACAGATGTGTGGATAGAGACTCTTGCATGGTGCGCAGACCACTATAAGGGCGATGATACCCTTATCGGCTTCGACCTGAAGAATGAGCCTCACAGCAAGTACGGCGGAGCTCCCATCGACGCTATCTGGGACGACTCAAACGCTCCCAACAACTGGAAGAAGGCTGCTCAGGACTGTGCAGACGCTATCCTTGAAAAGAACCCCAATGCACTCATTCTCATCGAGGGCGTTGAAGGTTTTGAGGGTCACGGCGCATGGTGGGGCGGAAACCTCCGCGGCGTTGCGAAGTATCCCGTTATGCCCAAGTCAGGCACCTCACAGATAGTTTACTCTCCTCACGACTACGGTCCTATTGTAAGCGACCAGACCTGGTTCCACAAGGACTTCACAGAGGAGACTCTCCTTAACGATTACTGGAGAGACACCTGGGCTTACCTTGTTGAGAAGGATATGTATCCTCTCCTCATAGGCGAGTGGGGCGGACGTCTTGACGGCGGCGACAACGAAAAGTGGCTGGGACTTCTCCGCGATTACATGATAAAAAATCACATCAATCATACATTCTGGTGCCTCAATGATGACTCCGGCGACACCGGCGGACTCTGGAAGAGCGTCCAGTTCGGCACATCACAGGGCGCTGACGGCAAGATAGTCGGCAAGACCACTGTGGACTGGGATCAGGTAAAGTATGATACCTACTATTATCCCGCTATCTGGAAGACCTCAAAGACCAAGAAGTTCATCGGTCTGGATCATCAGGTAGCACTGGGCAAGGACGGTATCTCGCTGAACGATTTCTACGCAAACTATGCTTCCTCAGAGGGAAGCAACCTTGACGGCGGCAAGACCTCAAGCGGCTCCACCGTTCCCGCAGATGACCCCAAGACGACCACATCAACATCTACAACTACAACCACTACGGTAACGACCACATCGACTACTTCCATCGAGGGCGTCAGTAATCGCCTTTACGGAGACTCTAACCTCGACGGCGAGGTCGACCTTTCAGACGCTATTCTCATAATGCAGTCACTGGCTAACCCCGACAAGTACGGAAAGACAGGCAGTGACAAGAAGCACCTCACTCAGGAGGGATCGCTCAACGGAGATGTTGACGGCGAGAAGGGTCTTACCTCAAATGATGCACTTACTATACAGATGAAGCTCCTCGGCTTCTATAACAAATTACCAATAGCTTAATGCCTATCGCCGCACGGCTTCAGGGGTCTGTGCGGAGAAAATAAATTTTAATGAGAGGGAAATTATTATGAAGAAGTTTTTACGCTCAGTGGCTGCTGTAGCCGCTGCAGCAGCTGTGACGGTGTCGGGCGCTGCCTACTATGCACCTACAGCTGCCCCCGACACTATCGCAAACGTAGCAGCTGCCGACGACAACAATGATGACTGGCTCCACGCAGAGGGAAGCCGTCTCTATGACATGAACGGCAAAGAGGTATGGATCACAGGTGCTAACTGGTTCGGCTTCAACTGCTCGGAGAACTGTGCTCACGGTCTCTATGCAAGAGATGTTGACGATATGCTCCAGAGCATAGCAGATCACGGTATCAATACCCTTCGTCTGCCTATATCCTCAGAGCTCCTTGTCTCCTGGATGAACGGCAAGCCCAATCCCGTAAGCTCTGTTCAGGCAAGCTACAATCCTCCCCAGGACGTTGTGGGCGAGGACGGCACTATCACTCCCGCAGGTAAGTACGGTGATATAAACAGAGATTTCGTTGAGTCTGACGGAAAGACCCTCAAGAACTCAATGGAGATATTCGATATTATCATGCAGAAGTGTAAGAAATACGGTATCAAGGTCTTCATCGACGTTCACAGCCCCGATGCCAATAACTCAGGTCATAACTATGAGCTCTGGTACGGCAAGGCAGGCGTTACTACAAAGGTGTGGATAGATTCACTCACATGGATCGCTGAGAAGTATTCAAACGATGATACTCTCATCGGCTATGACCTCAAGAACGAGCCTCACGGCAAGCGCGGCTACAAGGGAGATGAGTGTCCTTCCGATATTGCAAAGTGGGACGATTCAAAGGACGAGAACAACTGGGCTTATGCTGCAAAGCAGTGCGCAGATTCAATACTCAAGGTCAATCCTCACGCTCTTATCTTCATTGAAGGAATCGAGCAGTATCCTATGATCGATAAGGGATATACCTTTGATACCCCCGATGTATGGGAGCCCAAGACAGAGGACGAAAAGAGATGGTACGGTGCATGGTGGGGCGGAAACCTCCGCGGTGTAAGAAAGGATCCCGTTGTTCCCGAAAGCGGAACAAGCCAGATAGTTTACTCACCCCATGACTACGGTCCGTCAGTTTATGCACAGACATGGTTCGACAAGGATTTCACAACACAGACTCTCCTTGACGATTACTGGTACGACACATGGGCATACATCAATAAGGAAGAGATAGCTCCTCTGCTCATTGGTGAGTGGGGCGGCCACATGGATAAGGGCAAGAACCAGAAATGGATGGAGCTCCTCCGTGATTACATGATAGCAAACCACATCAACCACACATTCTGGTGTATCAATCCTAACTCGGGCGATACAGGCGGACTTCTTGATCCTACATTTATGAACTGGGATGACAATAAGTACAGCCTCTTTGAGAAGTCGCTCTGGCAGACAGATGCAGGCAAGTACATCGGTCTTGACCACCAGACAGCACTGGGCAAGAACGGTCTCTCACTGAGCGAGTTCTATGCATCGGGCGCAAAGAGCAACCTTGACGCAGGCGCAGGCTCAACTCCCGGTCACTCTGTAACAACACAGCCTCCCAAGGCTACAACAACAACTACTACATCAACTACCACATCGACCACTACGACCACTGCTCCCGTTACAACAACAACTACGACCACAGCTCCCGTTATTTCTACTCAGGAGTATTACATATTCAAGGATGTTGCAAGCTATCCCACAAAGACAGTCTACACAGAGGGTGAATCCCTTGACCTCAGCGGACTTGTATACAATGTTTCAAACAATTCCGGCACAGAGAACAAGAAGATCACAAAGACTGATCTGAATGACTGCACGATCATCGACAGCACTGGCGTTTCAAACAATGCAAATGACCTGTCCAAGCTGGGTGCAGGCAAGTATACCGTAAAGCTTTCAGAGCAGATCGGTTCTTACTATACAAACGATCTGATAAAGGGCGTTGACGTTTCCTTTGAGATAACTGTATCCTCCAAGGTGCCCGGAACTTCTGATCCCGGTACAGACAAACCTGCAGTAGTGTGGGGCGATACGAATGGTGACGGCAAGGTAGAGCTGGCTGATGCTATCCTTATCATGCAGGCACTTGCAAACCCTGACAAGTACGGTGAAAACGGCTCATACGAGAAGCACCTGACAGCTCAGGGCAAGCTCAACGGCGACGTTGACAAGGCTACTGAGGGTCTCACCTCAAATGACTCACTCTTCATTCAGGAGTTCCTTCTGAAGAAGAGATCAACTCTTGACCCTACAAGATAAGCTTAAACCAGAAGCACCACCGAAAAACGGTGGTGCTTCTCTTATAGTGATACAAAAACGGCAGCCTATGGAGAAGGACTGCCGTTTCTGCTGAAATATATAGAGATTATTATGGAAAGCTATATGTAAAGTCAGCTTCTTTCGCTGACGAGTATGGAAGCGCGGTTCTGAATCATTTTTGCGGCGTCCTCAGCGGACTTTTCGCCATGGAAGAAGGCGTCAGCCTCCTCCATGACAATGGAACGCACCTCGTAGTCCATTTCCCCTGAAAGTGTATCGCAGCTGAGCAGATAGCGCTCGAAGTCATCGCGCTCGGCTTTGGAAACAGGATAGATGGTCCTTCCTACTTTGCTGCCGCTGCTTGGTATCTCCACTTTTTCGCCGTTTTCTTTATATGAATAGACCTTTGAGGAAGCATCTATCATATCGGGAAGATTCTTTTTCAGAGCGGGGAAGCTGAAGTTTTCCTCGGGGTCCATGAGAGATTTGATGAATTCCCAGGCACCCTCCTTGACCTTGCTTTTCTCACAGATGGAGAACTGTGTCAACACGCTGAGCTTTCCGCCCTTGCCGTTTGATGAGGGATAGCCCACCATAGTGTAGTCATCGCCGCCGAAGGTATCGGACTTAATATAGCAAAGTCCGCTGTCGCCATATGGGTATACAGGCGTGAGGAGAGCCTTTTCGTCGGCGATCCAGTTAGCCTTGTCGGTGTAGTATTCCATGAAATCCTCGGTTTCAGTGGACTTGTCAGGCATTTCCTCCTCTAAAACGAATCGGTCACAGAACTTGAGGATATTGATAAAGTCGGGGGTGTCAAAATTGCAGGTGCCCTTTTCAACATCTATGAGCTCGGACTGACCCTCAATGAAGGTCCTGAGCATTTCTGCTTTTGTATCGCCGTCATAGAGGTGCTCGGCGTTGGAGTGGTCGAATAACTCGATCATATCGTCCACAGTCCAGTTTTCACGGTCGAAGAACTTCCTCTTTACAGCGAGAGTCCTGAGTTCAAAATTGGGTGAGAGACAGTAGAGTTTGCCGTCACTGCTTTCAAGAGCTGAGAGCAGATTGGGGAGAACGGTATCGCGGTTGATATCGGGATCGTTCTCCATAAAGGTGTAAAGGTCGGTAAGAACGCCTTTTTCTCCCAGGAGCCTTACGGAGTTGATATCGTATGAGATTATCATATCAGGAGCATTTCCCGAGATAATGTCCATCTGCATATATTTGAGCATCTCGGCGTCGCGGTTCTCCCAGTCATCCTTATCAGCCTCAGGATCGAGCTCGCCGTGCTCGGCGGCGTATCTCTCGGAGTAGTTGACTACCTTTATCCTGTACTTATCCTGGCTGCGGTTGAACTTGTTCACGTCCAGCGAGTGTGAATCATACATAGTGCCCAGGGTTATGACCTGAGTATTGGCAGCCTCAGCGGGATCGCGGGGCACAAGCTTCATTATCTGAAGGCTGTCATTGCTCATGTAGTCCCAGCAGTAGAATTCGTCATTGCCTGCGTACAGTACAGATAAAGGCTGGGTATCAGCGTCGCTCCAGTTGAGAATGGTCTCTGTGGTGCCGTCAGCCTTTATGCCAATGAGGTCGGTGTAGTTTGAGCCGATGAGCACATAGTCATCGTAGCCGGGGATAGCCATATCAATATCGTTGATTTCTGAAGCGTCAGAGCTGTATATGGTGTCACCGTAGGTCTTGTTCTCGATGTCAATGTACTTTATGGTCTGCTTACGGCTGTTGTAGTCGCCGTTATAGTAATATGAATAGGAAACAGCAACAGAGCCGTCACCTGTGTAGACAAGGTTTATGTAATCCTTCTCGGCGCCCTCCTCAATGACAGGGAACTTCTCGGTAGTGCTGCCGTCGGTGAGAATGACAGTGCCGTCGTAATAGGCAGCCAGTATCCTTCCGCCGCCGATGTTGATATAGCCGGTCATATAGATCATATCATCATTGCTTGAAAACTCGCTGTCATCGAATTCATGGCTGCTGATAAGGCTGCCGTCGCTTTTATAGAAGCACAGCAGCTTTGACTCGGTGGTGTTGGCGTAGAAGCTGTCATAGTCAAAGTTTTCATCGTATTCCTCGGGGAGTTCGATCCCGTGGTGGTCGAGCAGGGTGTATAAAACGGAGATCTCGCCTCCGGGAGTTACGGACAGATCGCTGTAGAACTCGTCCGCAGCTTCGACCTCATCGGGAGCGCTGAGACTGAACTCATTTATCTCCGAGAAATCGCTGTTGATCTTAAACATAAAATCCGTTTCGGAGGAACCGTTAAAGCTTGAGACTATGTATCCTCCCTCATTCAGCGGAAAGATCCTGTCGATATAATCGAATTCGTCAATGGTCTTGTAGTTTACCAGCTTATATGAGCCTTCAAGGAGCTCGGACGCCATAGCGGGTATATCACTGATAGCGGATGCGATAGATGTGCTGTTGTCGGAGCTTGTCTTTTTCTTCTCGGCACAGGATGTCATGGAAACGCATACTGCTGCGGAGAAAGCTAATGTGCGAAGAATACTGTTTTTCATTTTGTATCGTCCTTTCCCTATATATGTATCATTTCTTTTGTTGAGGGGCGTGATTAACAGGGCACAAAAAGACGAGTTCATCTCCGTATAGTGTTATTGCATAAGAATACGCCGGAGAAGTTGTGCAGTCCGCTGAAAATCCTCGCGGTTTCGTCTTTTTGTACCGTCCGAAATCACTTCTTAATGAAAGGAATATTATTTTGTCCCCCATATAAAGAAACGTCCGCAAACCTGATTTTGTGACAAATAAAAAAATTTTTTTCGGAAAATTTTTTGAGGGGCGGTGAAAGCGCCGATAAGCACAGACAAGGAGGAATTAAAATGAAAAGAAGGCTTATATTATTGACTGCGGCAGTACTGCTTCTGACAGCTGTGTCCTGCGGCAGAGACAAAAAGAGCAGCTCTGTGATACAGCCAGACGGCGACACTCATGAGGAAAACGCGGCTGCGGAAGTGAAATTGGCTTTTATCGGTGGGGAAACGGGAAAGCTGAGTACAGCACTTGCGGAGTATGACCGTGCAAACAAGGATATAACTCTTGATATCCACCGCTATGACAGTTCGGATATTGAGTACACGGAAGCCTTCAATCAGCTTACAAGGGATATGCTTGCAGGAGATACCCTGGATATTATCATAGCTCCGCCTGACGGCATGAGAAACTTACAGCGCAGCGGCTATCTCACCGATCTTACCCCATTTATGGAAAGCTCCGAAACAGTGACTCCCGATGATCTGCTGCCAAATGTTCGCGAAGCCGTGGACTGCGGCGGCACTATACCCTATATCTTTCCATGTTTCAGCTATGAGACCTATCTTGCAAGTACGGACTTTATAGGCGCAGAGAACGAAAACTGGAGCTATGATGCAGCAATGGAGGCTTACAGAAGCTCTCCCGACAAGGAGGGCTTTCCCGAGGGACCAACCCTGTGGCACTTTTTCCTCAGACAGGCAGGGCGTGAGTCCATTGATTTTGAGAGCGGCACCTGTGATTTCGGCGGTGATTTCCGCCGTGTTATTGATTTCCTTCAGGAGTATCCCTTTGACCTTAATGATTATGAGTATAAGGATAGCAGCGCTGATTATATGAGATCGCTGAATATCGCAGGTATCAGCGGTATAAACCTTTTCTCTGCGTCCTATGTATATTCTATGTATGGCGGCGAAACTGTGACCTATGTGGGATATCCCTCAGCGGAATGCGAAGGTGACTTTGTGACAGTGCCTCATCTTTGGGCAGTTCCCGAAAACAGCGGAAATAAAGAAAAGGGCTGGGCACTGATAGAGAACTTTCTGAGACTGAGCGAGCAGAAGAAGATGTCTCTTGAATATGTTTCGGGAGTTCCCGTCACCGAGGAGGCATTGCAGGCTCTTGCGTATGATACGCCAAGCTATATAGCAATGTCGGCGCGTGCGGCTCTTACACCTCCCGACGGCGGAGCCGAGTCTTTATATATAACCGATGAGTCTGTGGAGAAACTCCTTGATCACAGCCGCAGGGTGAAAATTGATCTGGATTACGGCAGTGTTCTTGACAATATGATACGGAATGAGTGGCTTGAGGTCATGAGGGGAGCGCAGACCGCAGATGAGTGCGTTGAGTCATTGAACAACAGAGTGGGACTTTACCTCAGCGAGCGTGAATAAAAAGAGAGCCGCCGACGCTATTGCGCCGACGGCCTATTTCTCTTTCCGAAAGGTGTGTTCAGAGGACGGTGGTGTGCGGCACCGTCATATTTGTTTTGCGCCGGGAGGTATGATCGGCGCAGAAACGAGGAACAATGAAGGTTGTGTTTTTTCTTTTCCTTTACTGTCTATATTATACCTTATGAGGGCAGAATATGCAATAACAGAGCGTTATCGGTTTGAATACAGTTCGGAAATGAATTGCTTACGGAATGTATCACAGCGGTTACATAATGCTGACAAAGGTGACAACAATATTGACGGGGAGCATGAGTATATCTGTAAGAATTTTCATTGTACCTTTTCGTGATTTCTGCATAATATAATGTAAGCGGCAATAAGGGCACGCCGTCAGGAGGTGGAGCATAGCTCCCGCGGATAGCTTCCTGGGAGTGGTGTGTATCTGACGGCTGCTTTGATATAAAAAGAGCTGCCTGAGTAAGTCTCAGGCAGCTTTTGCTGTTTATTATTTATATGCCGAAGTGATACCCAGGTACTCCTCAAGGCAGAGACCGCTGTTGTAGACAGCAGTTGCAGTGTCAACGCCAAGGAATCTTATATGCCATGGCTCATAGCTGTAGCCTGTAACAGCCTCCTTGCCCTTGGGATAGCGGATAATGAAGCCGAACTTATGGGCGTTCTTAGCCAGCCATTCGCACTCGGGAGTGTCCAGGAAGGTATAGTCGATAGAGTTAACATCGATTGCCAGACCTGTCTGGTGCTCTGAGTGACCGGGGCGTGCGGAGTATGTATCAGCCTTTACGATGCCGTCGATGGCAACGTAGTTGTTGTATATCTTCTCCTGGTCGCTGTATGAGCGGTAGCCCGATGAGCACTTGATGCTGAGGCCCAGCTTTGCAGCCTCCTGTGTCAGCTTGTTGAACTGAGCAAGGGCGTTGGCATTGAGTGAAGGTGTGCCGTAATCGGCAGGGAGACCGTAGGTCTTGTTTACCACCAGAATACCGTCCACGAAGGTAGCTCCGTTAATGTTCTGGATAAGGTGAGTAGATGTAACGGGAGCGGCAGTAGTTGTTGTGGTAGTGGTGGTGGTATTTGTTGAGGTAGTTGTGGTGGTTGTGGTAGTAGTGGTTGCAGATGTGACCACAGGCTTGCTGCGGACAGTTACCTTTATATCAGCCTTAACGGCGGGGTTAGCCTTGCTGATGACGGAGACTGTACAGCTTCCCTCTGCCAGGGCGTAAACGTTGCCCCAGCTGTCAACGCTGGCGATTGCAGGATTTGAGCTTGTCCATACCTCGTCGATGTTGGTAGCTGTCCTGGGTAGCATAGTAACGTATGATATGTCATGAGTACCGATGATGAGGTCCATCTCGTACTTGCTGAGCTTTATCTCTGACACCTTTGAGGGATCGGTGACAGTTACGTTTATATTAGCGCTCACATTTGGGTTGGACTTGCTGTATACAGTTACGATACAGGTGCCCTCATTGATGCCTGAGATCCAGCCCTCGTCGGAAACTGTAGCCACGGAATTGTCTGAGCTTACCCAGATCTCTGCTTTATTGGTAGCGTCAGCAGGGAGCATTGTAACATAAGAGATATCACCGCCGCCGATAGGTATTCTTATATCGGTCTTGGTAAGTCTTATGCTTGACACCTTGTGAGGATCCTTGACAGTGACCTTGATCTCTGCCTTTACCTCAGGATTGTTGAAGCTTGTGACGGTGACTGTGCACTGACCCTCTGACTTGCCCACTATCCAGCCCTCATTGTCGACTACTGCCACATTCTCGTCTGAGCAGCTCCAGATCTCGCGCTTGTCAGCAGTTGCAGGGAGCATTGTCACATAGGAAAGGTCTCCGTTGCCCACATTGAGCTCTATCTCAGTTTTGCTGAGCTTTATGGCGGACACCTTGTAGGGGTCTGTGGTAGTTGTTGACACAGGCTGAGCAGTTGTGGTAGTAGTCAGCACTGTAGTAGTTGTAGTTGTTGTGGGCTCAGATGTGGTTGAGGTAGTCACAGGAGCCGTTGTAGTTGATGAAGCAGGCACAGGTGCAGTGGTTGATGATACGGGTGCTGCCGGTGTAGTAGTAACAGGCGCCTTAGTTGTGGTTGAGGTAACAGCAGCCTTTGTGGTAGTTGTAGTAGTAACAGGAGTTGCTGTTGTTGTAGTTGTCACAGGGGGCTTCTTCATGTTATTGGTGATGAAATCCTCAATGGACGAGGTACCCTGTGTAGCGGTGTATGCGTAATAGGCAAGTACGCATGAAGCGTCAACGGCGTCAGTCCTTCCGTCCATATTGACATCTGCGGCAACGGCCTGTGCAGGAGTGAAACCTGTTGCACCGTTATTGCTGGACATTCTTGCATAGGCGGCAAGAATAGAGGAAGCGTCCACAGCGTCGATCCTGTTGTCGCTGTTGACATCGCCCAGCCTGATGGTAACTACCGAGACGCTGCCCGTAGCGGTGGTAGTCGTTACTGCGGGAGCAGCCTTTGCAGTTGTAGTCGCTGCGGCAGCACCCACGTTGTTGCTTGCGTCTGTAATATTGCTGTTCACCCCCACAGTGACAGCAGCCGAACCGCTCTCAGCTCCGCAAACGGGGAGCACAGGCATAACACCTGCACAGAGGGCGCATGACAGCACAGACGCGATCAGTCTTTTTGCTCTCATTTTATTCTCCTTCTATTTTTTGTATTGCGAACCTTTTACCCCTTCGCAATAATACATTATGTGATGCGCACTGTCATTTGCATGATAGTGCAAATACGCTTAATAATTATAACACATCACCGCAATAAATGAAAGGATTTTCGCAAAAAAATACCAACATTTGGCTTTTTTTCGGTGTTTTTCATAAAAAGAGCCGTCCGGAAGAGGGCGGCTATATTGAAATTTAAGCCCGACAGCAGAAAATCCACCTGCTGTCGGGCTTTTCGCATTTTTTATTCAGTTATATCAGCGACTTATTTTTCAGGTTCGAGAGAAGCTCTCTTCCTGAGGAGAAATTCCTGAATGAACAGAGCGTCGTTAGAGGTAAGACCCTCTGTGCCCTTGTCAACATCGCCGTTAACCTTGCCGGGTTTTGTAAGGTGCTTTTCATAAGTACCTGTCTCGCCGTACTTGTCGGGGTTAGCCAGAGCCTGCATGATGAGGATAGCGTCAGCCAGCTCAACCTTGCTGTCGCAGTTGGTGTCGCCGTACTTAATGTTCTGAACGGGAGCAGTAGTAGTTGTGGTAGTTGTAGTTGTGGTGGTAGTGGTTGTGGTAGTCTCGGGGAGATAGTAGTAGACCTCAACGTTGTCAACACTGATGGTGTCAGACTCGCCGTAGTAATAGCCGAATACAACGTTTCCGTCGGGATTTACGATGTTGTCGGCAGCTTCCTTGCCCACTACCTCATCGGGCATGATCCACATGATCTCTGACTTCTTGCCTGCGTCAAGGATAACTGAGTTAACGGGCTCCTGATACCAGTACTTGTCGGAAGCATCGGTAGTGCCCGTACCTGTGCCGAATACCAGCTTCTTGACGTCCTTGCTTGCAGAAACGTCGAAGCGTACAGCGTATACCTTCATATCAGACTCCACACCCAGATCCTCATAGGCTACCTCAAAGTTTTTCTTTGAGTCTGAGGAAGCTGTGCAGTCCAGAGTAGCGGACTGTGACTTCTTTACAGAGCCGGTATAGGGAACAGTCCTTGTGACTGTATATGTGAGAGCAGCGCTTGTAATAGTAACGGGATCAGAAGAAGTGATCTCGGTGTACTTTGAAGCGTCCTTGGTGCCGTACCAGAACTGGAAGCCGATAGAGTCATAGGAGTTATGGGTCTGGTCCTTCTGTACCTCAGCGGGAACATCCCAGATACACTCGATGTACTTGCCGGCGCCCTCGAGGGTAGTGCCCTCGCCGATCTCCTTGAGACCAAACTCAACGCCTGCGTCCTCGAACTCCTCTCTGGAGTCGGCGCCCATTTCGTTGTACCAGTAGCCGGCGTTGTCCTTGCCTTCTATAATATCTCTCTTGGCGTACTCAGTATCGGAGGGAGAGCCCATTTTAACGTTTGTACCGCAGCCGTACATGAACTTGTCAACGTCGTAGTCTGCCTCAACAACGACATAAAGTGACTCGATGGTGACGCCGTCGCCCTCGGGAACACCGAAGTCAGAGTACTTGAACTTGTGGCTGTTTATGGGATCGCCTTCCTCAGCGGTAACGCCCTTCTTCTCGTAGTAATCCTCGTCATAGCCGATGGTCAGCTCATAGTCCAGGTCGTCCAGCTGCTTGGTAACAGTTGAGCTGATGGTAGCAGTACCGTCCTTATTATCCTTGAAGCTCCATGAGCCGCTCTTTGCGTTCTTTGAGGTGGTGCTTCCAGATGATGAGCTGCCTGAAGATGAGGAGCTTCCGCCGCCGAATTCAACGCCTGTGAGCTTTACGGAGTTGTCCACCATATCGCCCTTTGAGTTGTCCCAGTGAGCGGAGTAGTAGCATCTGAACTCAAACTTTCCGCCGGGCTTAGCGCCTGCCTTTGAGAGGTCGATGGTGATGGTGCTTGAGGCCTTATCCAGCTTGCAGGCTGAGCCCTCAGCCTCAGAGCCGTCTACCCATTTGCCGCTCTTGTCAAGCTCCAGCCAGTAGGGAGACTCAGCAGTGGAGACGCCGAAGCCGTAGGAGAAGCTCTGACCTGCATAGCTTGTGTCCAGGGTGAAGGTAACGGACTTTGCGCCGCTCTCCGGGATAGTGCCCTCATAGACTGAGTCCACCTTCATAGTCTGTGAAACACCCACAGTTGCTGACAGTGGCAGGACGGGAGAGGGAGATACTGCATTGACGGGAGCCGCGTATGCAGGGACCATAGCAGCTGCCATAGCGAGGCTTACGACAGAAGCTCTGATCCTTCTTGAGAGGTTGTTTTTCATTGCTAATCATCCTTTCAGATAAAAATAAAATAATAAGGGTGTGCAAATAATTGTACAGGGTCATTATATCACGTTTGGCAGTACTAAATGTTAATAAACTGTTAAAATATGGTCAAAGTCGGTATAAACAATAAATATGTTATTAAATATTTGTGAATAATAACAATATATGAGCCGTATATAAGTGCATAAAAAAGGACACCTCCGCCTGAGAAAGGCAGAAGTGTCCGTTTGGGTATTATCCTGCTGTGGTGGTAGTCATGGTGGGACCGCTCTCGGAAGCCTGTGTTGTCATGCTTTCCTTGAGAGTTTTCTTGACATTCACTGTGTTGCTGGTGACAGACCATATATTGTCATATTTGCTGCATGATACCTTGACTGAATAGGGGAACTGATCCATTGAGTCGTCAGCGCCCAGCAGGTCAACAACTACGTCCAGGTCGGCAGCGGTCACATCATTGACCGCCTCAGAGGGACCTACTATTTTTACAATGAAGGTAGGATTGAGTATGACATAGTCATAATTCTTGCTCGGGGTATTGAGTATGGGTATATTGCTGCTGGTAATGGTTATATCTCTTGAAGCAAGCCCCTCGCTGTCAAGGGAGATATTCACCGTATCCGTATCGGACATATTGGTGATATTGGTTCCCATGAGCAGATTTGAGATGAGCCTGTCGGTTGAGAAGCCGATATCCAGCTCGCTCAGCCTCAGCTTCAGCTCCAGCTTGTCGGGGAGCTTTGTTTCGGTATTGTTTGTAGCGATAGTGATGGTCTCGGGATCAATTTTGAATTTGAGACAGTCTGTATCGAAGCCCGAAGGCGCGTCCACTATCTGTGGAACGAACTTTACGGTCTTCTGTGTGAGCGCGGGGATCGTCATGTTGACGAGAGGCGGATCGAAGGTGAGCTTATCAGAGCTTATCTCGGTGCCGTCCTCGGAGAAGAGCTGGTACTCGTCGCTGTTGAGGCTGTAGGAGCTGTCCAGTGTCTTTTCCTGATTTGATACCGCATAGCACTCCGCGATGCTTGCCAGCTTGGAAGCGGGACCCTTAATATTGACCTCGCCGGGCTCACAGGTGATATCCGCGCTGTTGATAGCCTTGTTCTCGCCGCCGGAGATATTGGGCACCTTTGCCTTGAGCACGAATGCCTTGGTCTCATACTGGTCAAGCTCGACCCTGACGGTCGCGGGGCTTATTACCAGATTGGAGATCTCCGCATCGTTGGTGGACTCCACCTTGACATTAAGGGTATAGGTACCGGGGACGGTGATGTTTTTGAAGTCTATGGTAGCCTTCAGTGAATCCGCGCTGATACGGTTGTAGTCGGTACGGCTGCAATCCAGGCTGACGCTGACGCTGCCGACGCTGCATTCGATTATTGAGAGACCGCTGTCAGCCGCGGCGGTACCGCTTATATCCCTTGAAAGCGGGATATTCGATACATGCTTTGAGTCGGAGGGGTACTTAGTCATAGCGATGATGAACCAGCTTGCGATGGCACAGACAAAGGCTATGAGCAGGAGCATGGCATTGCTCCGTGCCTCCTTGATATTACGCTTGGTGATATTTTTTAGTATGCTCATTTTTTCTTCCTCCTTTCGGAGCGTGAAGAAAACAGCTTCTTTTTGCCGATAGATATCTCGGTCTTGTCATTATATATCTGCTCCTCAAGAAGAGCCTTGAGCTTGTCGTGGGTATAGTCTCTGGTGAGTTCGCCGTTTAAGGCTACGGAGATCTGTCCCGTCTCCTCGGAGACAACTATGACTATGGCGTCTGAGTTCTCGCTCATACCGATGGCGGCTCTGTGGCGTGAGCCCAGCTTCTTGTTTATGAGGGCGTCCTTAGCGGGCTTGGGAAGGAAGCAGGCGGCGGCGAGGATTATGCCGTCGCGCATTATTACAGCTCCGTCGTGAAGGGGAGTCTTGGGGTAGAAGATATTGCCGAAGATCTCCTTGCTTGGAATCGCATTGAGGATCGTGCCTGTTTCTATCTGTTCGCCGAGACGGACCTGTCTCTCGACGACTATGAGAGCGCCTGTGCAGGTAGCGGAAAGCTCCACACAGGAGTCACAGATAGCGTCGATAGCGGGCACCCATTTCTGCTTCAGCTCGTCGCTGTTCTGACCGAGACCAAAAAGACGGATACCGAATTTGCTTCGTCCTGCCTTTTCGAGAGCGCGTCTCAGCTCGGGCTGGAAGAGGACTATCATTGCAAGAACTCCCATGCTCAGCGCATTCTGGAGCAGGTAGCTGACTACCTTGAGACCGATGGCTCTGCTGACGAAATAGCCTGCCACCAGGAATATTATACCTTTTACGAGCTGACCTGCGCGGGTCTCACGTATAAGCTTCAGCAGCAGGTAGATGACATAGGTGAGGATAAGAACGTCCAGGACGTCAATGGGCTTGAACGTAGATATGACGCTGAGAAAAGCGTCCAGCACCTGCTGTGGTGAAGAATGGAACATATACTGCACCCCCTCGGGGAAGAATTACACACATTTACTTTAAACGTTTATCTATGATATGTATGAGGACAGCCGTCCTCATAGCAGACTGCGCAATACTGCATACTAATATTGTACCACAAATTCAGATAATTTCAATAGTTTTTTACGAATTTGGTAAATTTTTCAATATTTTAACATTATATACAAGCTTTCTGACCTCCTCCTCAGTATTGAAAACCGAGGGGGCAAAGCGTACAGTGCCGCCTTTTGTGCCTATGGTGGCGTGTGCAAGGGCTGCACAGTGGTAGCCTGCGCGGAGACAGAATCCGCGCTCCGCCAGCAGCTCCGCCGCCTGCTCCGAGGTGCAGCCTTCGATGTTGAATGAGACTATGGGAGCATATTCCGCGGCAGGGTCACGATAGAACGTTATGCCTTCAGTGCTCTCAAGCTCCTCGATGAAGAGCCTGCAAAGCCGCTCCTCATGGCTTCGGAGCCTTGCCATGCCGTAGGAGCTGATGAAGCCTATGCCTGCCCCCACGGTGACAGCGCCGATGATGTTGGGGGTACCGCTCTCAAGGCTGTCAGGGAGCATTTCAGGCTGGAAAAGGCTCAGTGAGCTGCTGCCCGTGCCGCCCTGAATTATAGGTGTAATAGGAAATGCCCCGTCGGTGAGCAGCAGTCCCGTGCCTGTGATTCCGTAGAGTCCCTTGTGCCCCGCGGTGCAGAGTATATTTATGCCCTGTGAGAGCTTTATATCATAAATGCCGCAGGCCTGGGCGCCGTCGGCGATGAAGCAGATACCCTTCTCACGGCAGAGCTGCCCTATCTCCCTGTAGGGGAGGAGCTGGCCCGTGACGTTGGAGGCTATGGTGCAGACCACCGCTTTTGTGTCGCTGCGTATGAGCCTGCGAAAGCTGTCCAGAGTACGCCCGCTGTCGGGAAAGACCTCCGCCACGGACAGTGAGACCTGCTTTTTCATGGCGAGAGCCGCCGCAGGACGGGCGGCGGAGTTGTGCTCCATGCTGCTGATAATGAGATGACCGCCCTGTGACATGACTCCCTGTATCGCCATGTTGAGAGCGTGGGTGCAGTTCAGTGTGAATACAGTATTTTCGGGAGCAGCCCCGAAGAAGTCCGCGGCGGTCTCTCTTGCGGAATAAAGCGCCTCGGAGGTCCTCATTGCCAGCTCATGGCCGCCTCTGCCCGCATTGCCGCCGAAGGATTTTATTGCCTCCGCAGCAGCTCGCCGCACGGCTATGGGCTTGGGAAAGGTTGTGGCAGCGTTGTCAAAGTTTATCATCGTCCGCACCTCCGTCCCTGACGGTATAGGGGACAGCATAGCCCGAGAGCACAGCCTCTGCGCCGCGGCAGCTGCCGCTGACATGGACAGAGAAGCCGCAGCCCTCAGATGAGGTCTTTTCGCGGCGTCTTATCCTGCACAGGAAGCCCCTTGCCCTCAGAAGGCGCTGAGCCTTTACCGCATAGGTGTAGGAGGGCATATCAAGAATGCAAATTTTCAGAAGTATCACCCCTTGTGTCTGCATACTGCGCAGCCGCCCTCTCTGCGGTACTCTATATTATATGTAGGGGAGCTGTCAGTGGTTAGTCTCAGGGAAGTCCTGCCATAATTACCATATTGCATTATTCCGGCTGCTGTGCTATAATGTAAAATATAAAGCAAACAGGAGGAAAGCCATGAAAAAGAGATACAGCATACCTCTCATAATAATAGCCGCCATGGTGCTGCTGAACGTCATCGCGCGTTTCTGCCGTCCCTTTGCGGACTTCTATGTCGCCCACATCTTTCCCGTAATATCAACAGCAGTGTCCTTCCTTACGGGGCTTCTGCCCTTCTCTCTGGGAGAGATGCTGACAGTGGGAGCTGTCATACTGGTGATATTCGGCATCCCCCTTTTCCTGATACTGCTCATATTCAGAAAGGGCAAACGCCGCGCCACAGCTGCATTTGCAGGCACATTTGCTCTGTGGATACTCTGCTACATAACTACAACCGAGACCATGAACTGCTTCATAATGTACCAGTGTACGCCCCTTTCCGAAAAGTACTTCCCCGATGCTCCCGACCACACCGACGAGGAGATAACGGAGCTCTACGCCATGCTCATAGACAAGTGCAATGAGCTGGCAATGCAGGTGCACCGTGATGAGAAGGGCTGCTTCGACATCACCTGCGACTTCAAGGAGGAAGCAAAAAAGGCGATGAAGAAGGCAGGGGAGGAATACCCTCAGCTCAGCGGCTTCTATCCCGACCCCAAGCCCATACAGTTTTCCTATTTCATGAGCCAGTCTCACCTGACGGGAATATATCTGCCCTACACCATAGAGGCAAACTACAACGATGACATGGTACGTGCAAATCTGCCTGCCACGGTCTGCCACGAGCTCTCTCACCTGAAGGGCTTCATACAGGAGGACGAGGCTAATTTCCTTGCCTTTGTGGCAGCAACAGGCAGCGACAATGTGGAGTTTCAGTATGCAGGCTATCTTGACGCCCTTGAGTACGTCCACAACGCTGTCTGGGACAACGAGGTGGAGCAGGCGCTGCCGCTGTCGGACACTATCTCCGACGAGGTGCTCCGTGACTGGTTCAGGTTCATGCCCGAGAATTACTGGGAGGACAACGCAGCCAAGGAGGTCATCTCCACGGAGACTGTCAGCGAGGCTTCCACGGCAGCCATAGACACTAACATAAAAATGAACGGCAGAGATGACGGCATCAGAGCCTATGATATGGTGGTAGAGCTTCTGCTGGACTATTATTTCAGTTGAAAAACGGAGGAAAAATATGAAAAAGACTATTGCAGGAATTGCAGCACTTACCATTGCACTTAGTGCATTCACGGGCTGCACGGACAAGAAAAACGACAAGAGCACAGGGGGGCTTTCTGAGGCGGTGACCACAGCTGCTCAGCAGGATACGACCGTGGAAAAGACAACCGCTCAGGATACTACTGCTGCGGAGAAGACCACAGCCTCATCGGACAAGCCCTCAGTTTCCGCAGAGGGATATGAGAAGGTGCTCAGGGAGTTCATAGACGCCTACAACAATGAGGACTACAAAAAGACCTTTGAGCTCACCATGCCCGACGGTGCAGAGAATGTAATGAAGATTCTGGCTTCATCGGAGACCATGCAGAGCGAGTACGGCGGTATCTCTGAGGAGGAGATGATAAAGGAGTCACAGGAATCGCTGTTCCTCGGCAAGAAGGACGGCACCCTTGTGCCGGGTGAAATAAAGAAGACCGAGCCCCTTACCGAAGAGGAGACCTTCGATCTCAGGTCCGGCATTGCAATGATCACCCTGTGTCTGGACTATATAGACAGCCACGGCGGAGCTGAGGGCGTTGACACCGAGGCTATGTTAAACGAAATAATGGATTATGATCTCGAAGCTGCGGCGGCAGAGGTGGAGCTGGACGAGGCATATTACATCACCTTCGGTCTGGAGAACGAAAAGTGGGACTGGAGCGGTGACGGCAACGCCATTGTCTACCGTGTCAGGGGCGGCAGCTGGAAGATCTCCGCAGATGACTTTATCGGAACGCTTTCAAGAGGCAAAGAACGAAGACTCGATACGGCGGCGCTGAATGTATTGAGGGCTGCCAATACCGCCCTTGTGGAAATAGACGAAATGCAGGGCGTTCCGGAAATCAGTGAAGCATATATCGTATGTTCGGACAGCAGCAGGGACTTCAATGTGCCTGCGGACTTTGATGCGGATCTGCTTCGCAGCCGTATGAAGAACTACTTTGAATATGACGGAGACTGGTTCGTGGAGATACAGGACGGCTGTGCGAAGGAGACAGCAGTATATGACTCTGAAAACCCACGCAATGTGGGCACTTATCCGCCGTCTGACTCCTCTGATTTTGCATACGAGGGTATGAGCTATGACGAGATATACGATAAAGTCTGCGAGGACATAGGCGGCTGATCCCGCATATACGGCAAAGCCTGCGAATATACTTGACTATCAAGTATTTCGGAGGTAAGACCATGCAGGACAAGACCGCAGGAAAAAACCAGAACATCATACTCGAGAACCGCAGGAGCCTGTCTATATCGGGGATAACCGACGTTGACAGCTTCGATGAAAAGGAGATAAGCCTTTATACTCAGCTGGGAGAGCTGTCCGTTCAGGGAAGGGAGCTCCACATCGACTCCATGAGCGTCGAGACGGGAGATATGACCATAACCGGCGAGGTTTGGGCGATAGTATACGGCGACGGCGACAAAAAGGGCCCCCTCTCTGCACTGGGCAGGCTGTTCAGATGAGAGTGACAGAAAATTTTCTCTCCGTCAGCGAGGAGCTGCGGCTCTTCGGCATTTCCTGCCTTGTGGGAGCGGCTCTGGGCATAGTTTTTGACCTGTTCCGCGCCCTGAGGCTGCTGATACCGCACAATAGCTTTCTGACCGCCCTTGAGGACATCGCCTTTCTTGGACTTTACGCCCTTGTGTTTTCGGTCTTCTCTGCAGTTTTTGCAGGGGGCAGCACAAGGCTTTACTGCGTTATAGGTAATCTTCTGGGGTTCGCGGTCTACATGGCTTCCGTGGGAAGTGTGGTAATGGGAACTCTTCGCAGGCTCCTTGCCCTTATCGGAGCGGTTCTGGGCTTTATAGTCCGGCCGCTGAGAGCCTTTTATACACCACTTCGTGCAAAACTAAAGTTTATTTTTGTTGGTTTCTTCCAAATTATTGTCAAACCATTTAAAAAATCAAAAATAGTATTGCTAAACAGGCGGCTTCTGATGTATAATAAAATGGAAAATAAAAAGAGAAAGAACGTGAAAAGCGTTGTCGAAAAAAAATGAGACATGAAAAGCAGAAGAAAAAAGGTCTGTTCAATCGCGGACTTGTCAGGCTTGCGGCTGTGGCTGTAGTCATCGGCTGTGGAGTTCTTATCGCGACTACGCTCAAGGACTGCGCCGACAAAGAGGAGCAGGTGGAGCTCATACAGACTAAGATAGATTCATACGAGACCGAAAATGCCGAGCTGCAGCGTGTCCTTGACAGTGATGACCTCAATGCCTACATGGAAAAGGTAGCACTGGAGGAGAGAGGCTATGCCTATCCCGACGAGCGCAGATTCTACGACACTACGAGGGATTAATCTTGTTCCGCGGAGACGGATACAAAAAAGGAGTTATAAATAAGTATGCAGCTGGAAATAGGTAAGATCTACAATGGCAAGGTCAAGGGAATAACACAGTACGGAGCTTTCGTCGATATTGACGGCGGAGGTACGGGAATGGTGCATATTTCCGAGATCGCCAATACATACGTAAGCGACATCCGTGAGCACCTCACCGAGGAGCAGGAGGTCCAGGTCAAGGTAATCGGCATCAACGAGCAGGGAAAGGTGAGCCTTTCCATAAAGAAGGTGTCTGACAACGGCGACTCACAGCCCCGCCAGAGACGTTTCGACAAGGGTCAGGGCAGACCCGACCGCGGCTTTGACAAGGGCGGCGACAGGGGTGCAGACAGAGGTGCAGACAGGGGTGCAGACAGAGGCGACAGGTGTGCAGACAGAGGGGCTGACAGAGGCGACCGCTCCGATAAGGGCGGAGACCGCGGTGAGCGCCGCAGCAAGCCCAATATCTGGGAGCCCAAGAAGCAGATACCTCAGTCTGAAATGACCTTCGAGGACATGATGTCCCGCTTCAAGCAGACCAGTGAGGAGCGTATGTGCGACCTCAAGCGCAGTACCGACAGAAAAAACGGTACCAGAAGAAAGTAATACAGAGCCGTCCGTAAGGGCGGCTTTTCTGCTGCCCCCCCATTATAATATCTGAGCTTACTCCCGCATCGCCCTTCTACGACCCTCTTTACATCAGGAGAAAAAAGTGGTATAATAATATAGATTATCTTTTTATGGCGGAGAACATTATGGAATTCAAGAAAAATGAGGAGCTGGCGGAAAAGCCCGACCACCTCCATTATCCTATATGCCGCGGAAGACTTGAGGCGATAAACAATATCAGCACGGACATACTCAGGGTAACAATAGGCACAAGTGTGATCCTGGCAGTGCTTTCCCTTGTTGGCATACCCTTCCATGTGGTGGGCTGGATACCTATGATGCTCACGACCGAAGATATGCACATCGGTATGAACGGCGGATTTGCTATCCTTCAGACTGTCATCTGCCTGATACCAATAGCCTTTGCGGCTTTCGGCTGTACAGAGCGCAAGATATTTGACCTGATACTGTTCTTTTATTATGCGCTCATGCTGTTATTCTCGGTGATAATACACCTTACCATATTCGATTCATTGACCTTCCTTGCGGGACTTGTGGGAGTGCTGAAAAGCTTTCGCATGATAAAGGGCTATCCCGATTTCAAGCAGCTGAAAAAGACCGAGGGCTATCCCATATTCAGCGTTACCCTTGCGGAGTATGACGACAGGAAGAAAAACAGTCCCGACGGCTATTACCGCGACCACTATGACGAGCTGGTGCGCCAGAGGCTCATACAGCAGCGTCAGGGCGCACAGCCTGCCGATATTAACAGTAAACGCGGCATCACAGCGTTCTCGCAGCCTCAGTCGGAGACTACGGGCGGTCTGGGAGATATGCCGGAGCTGAATGTTTCAAAGCCTGAACTGAAAAAAGCTGCTCCCGACAGATTTGTCACAAAGGCAGGTAAGGAGAGCAAGGTCCTGTTCAGCGATCTGAAGCTGAGATAAAGGAGGATGAACTATGTTTGCAAAGGTGTCAAGTCTTGGACTTTTCGGGCTCAATGCCTTTCCCGTTGACGTTGAGATAGACATAAGCCGCGGCAATCCCGTATTTGAGATAGTGGGACTTCCCGATACCGTCGTGAAGGAGAGCCGCGAGCGTATCCGCGCTGCACTGCGCTCATGCAGTATAAGCTTTCCCGTGGCGTCGGTGATGATAAACCTTGCGCCCGCAGACACAAAAAAGAGCGGCTCTGTCCATGATATGGCAATATTTATGGCAATACTCCGCGCAATGCGCATGATAAGCGAGGACACCGACGGCTGCGCATTCATAGGAGAGATCTCCCTCAACGGAGATATACGCCGCATAAACGGCGTTCTGCCCATGGTCATGCTGGCAAGGGAGAAGGGCATAGGCTCCGTATTCGTACCCGCAGAGAACGCCAGGGAAGCCTCCGTTATCGAGGGCGTTGACGTCTACGCAGTCAGCAGTGCGGAGGAGCTTATCCGCCATTTCAGAGGGGAGGAGAAGCTCACACCCTGTCCGCGTTATATACCGCCCGAGGCTGCCTACAACGAGCCCCTTGACTTTTCCGATGTAAGGGGACAGCAGTCCGCGAAAAAGGCTCTGGAGATAGCTGCGGCAGGCGGTCACAATGCCCTGCTCATAGGCTCTCCCGGAAGCGGAAAGAGTATGCTTGCAAAGCGTATGCCCTCCATACTTCCGCCCCTGACCTTTGAGGAAGCCCTCGAGACTACAAAAATACATTCCATCTCGGGATTACTTACGCCCGAAATGCCCATAATAACCAAAAGACCCTTCCGCTCGCCCCACCACACCATTTCGTCGGCAGGACTTGCAGGCGGCGGAACAGCTCCCCATCCGGGAGAGGTGTCCCTTGCTCATAACGGACTCCTGTTCCTGGACGAGCTTGCGGAGTTTGACCGCAAGACCCTTGAGATACTCCGCCAGCCCCTTGAGGACAGAAAGGTGACTATCGCAAGAGCCTCGGGCACGGTGACCTATCCCTGCACCATAATGCTCATAGGCGCCATGAACCCATGTCCCTGCGGCTACTACGGTCACCCCAAGCGGAAGTGTATCTGCCCGAAAAACAAGGTAACAGGCTATCTCTCAAAGATATCAGGCCCCCTGCTTGACCGCTTTGATCTCCATATCGAGGTTGCTCCCGTGGAGTTCGGCGACCTTTCCTCAAAGACAAAGGAGGAGAGCTCCGCAGAGATAAGAAAGCGCGTTATCGCGGCGAGAGCCATTCAGGAGGAACGTTTCAGAGGTACGGGCATAACCTGCAACGCCCTTATTACTCCCGATAAGCTCCAGGAGCTCTGTCCCATGGACGACGCTGCGGAGACCCTGATGAAGAACGTTTTCGACAGGCTGGGACTCAGTGCCCGAGCCTATGACCGCATACTCAAGGTGGCAAGAACTATAGCTGACATAGACGGCTCTGAGGTCATAAGGAAGAACCATGTGGCAGCTGCTGCACAGTTCCGCAGCCTTGACAGCAAATACTGGACTGAATGAGAGGTCAGTGATAAGTTTTTAGTGATCAGTGCTTAGTATGGGCGGCGTTCCAGACTTACCTGACAAAAATACACCATGAGACAACAAAAACGAAAGAAAGATAAAACAAAGGAGAAACAATGAAATCGGCATTCAAAAAACTGCCCTCGGGCAAGCACAGCATAGACGCAGGACTGCTTTTCGCGGTCACACTCTGCGCTGCAATAAGTACGCTGCTGATATATTCCATCACCCACAACAAGGTGCTTGAGACCGTGGGCTCCAGCTACTGGAAGACCCAGGCTTTCTCAATGGCAGTGGGAGTTGTGGCGGCAGTGATAATCTCGTTCATCGACTACCGCAAGCTGGTAAAGCTGTGGGTCGTCTTCGTGCCCTTGTCTCTGGGACTTATGGCGCTGACCTTCACCTCCCTGGGCTATCGGCGAGAGGGTGCCGACGACCAGGCATGGCTGAACCTGGGCTTCATACAGTTCCAGCCCTCTGAGGTGCTGAAAATGGCGTTCATACTCACCTTCGCCTACCACCTTTCAAGGGACGAGGAGGAGATGAACAAGCCCCTCCATATGCTGCTGATAATTATTCACGGCATGATCCCCCTCGGTATCGTCGGATTGCAGGGCGACTACGGAACGGCTATCGTATTCGCGGCTATATTCGCCTTTATGATATGCTCAGCGAAGATCTCATGGAAGTACCTTGTGGCAGCTCCCTTTGTCATTGCTGCGGGAGTTGTGGCAATATGGTTTTTTGCACTGAGCGAGTTCCACAAGAAGCGTATCCTCATACTCTTCCATCCGGGCACAGACCCCGAGTATATGGAGTATCAGCAGGATCTGGGACTTGCGGCGCTGAAATCAGGCGGTGTCTTCGGAAAGGGACTTTTCGGCAAGCCCGATGACTACATCACTGTTCCCGAGATACACAACGACTTCATCTTCACCTACGCAGGACAGGTCTTCGGCTTTGTGGGCTCTATCGGACTCATAATAATCCTTGCCTATGTGTGCCTGAAGATATTCGGCGACAGCCGCGTCTGCCGCGACCATCTGGGCAAGTTCATCTGCATGGGAGCCTTCGGACTTATCCTTTCCCACTGTATCATGAATATAGGCATGGTACTGAAGGTAGCTCCTGTTATTGGTGTTCCGCTGCCCTTCCTCAGTGCGGGCGGAACGGCTATGATAAGTATGTACGGTATCATAGGACTTGTGCTCAGCACATACAGTCACCGCGCCGTGAACTACAACGTCTTCTACGATGAGGACGAGGACGAATAATACGGAAGTTCTGCCCCTGAGCGCTGAAAAGCACCCGGGGGCTTTTTTTAGTAAGGTAAATCATAATTTAGCGCGTATGCGCTAAGTTGATAGTTGAAAGTTGAGAGTTGAGAGTTAATGTGTTCGCTTCGCTCACAATATTTTAATATTGTCGCCGCAGGCGACTCCACAACTTTCAACTCTAAACTCTCAACTCTAAACTCAAATCAAAATTTAGCAAAGCTAAATTTTGATTTACATTAGTACCCATTTCGGTTGACAAATACCTGTATAGGTAGTACAATAAAGGTATAACATATAGTGGAGGTGTTTTTTATGAAAAAGAACAGAAAAACTGCTCTTATGGCAGCTGTGCTCACAGGTGCGGTAATGCTCACGGGCTGCGATCCCGGAAGCGATGATGTACAGGACGTTTACGGTCCGCCTGTTACGGAAAATTCTTCCGCCGCCTACACGGTCCCTGCCGTATACGGACCGCCGCCCACTGATGAATTCGCTACAGACCCCATCGCTCAGCCGGACACCACAGGATATGTCCCCGAACATGACAGCGTTCAGCTGGTATATGGTCCGCCTGAGTCATTCAATAACTGACACAAAGGAGGGGACAGCCATGAAGAGGCTCAATGCCGCTCTTATTGCGGCTCTGCTTGCGGGAACGGTCTGCCTTTGCAGCTGTGACCCCATAAGCAGCACTGGAAATAGCTATGATGACGATTACGGCGTTCCCCGTGCCGTAGCTCCCGCAGGGGAGCAAGATGAGCAGCCCGCAGCTGTTCCGGAAGGCGGGCAGGGACGTCCCATAAAGGGCTTCCGCGACATGATAGCGGACAAGTACGGCGAGGCTGATAACAGCGGCGTACAGTCGGATCATGATATGTCCGATACATTCGGGGAGTAATACTGCACAAATATGGCTTTGCGGCTTTGTGCAGGTATACAAAGTTGATGAGAAAGCGAAAAAACTACGCTCATTTACGACATTTATTTAATAGCACTGTGGAACTGTGACAGCCGAACTTATATAAAGATCACTTGCTAAATCGGCTGTCACGCCATAGATACATCGAAGGGAGTGTTTTTACTATGAAAAAAACTTTACGTACTGTCGTTACCGCTGCAATGTTCGCAGCAGCAAATATGTCAGCTATCCCTGCAGCAGCAGGTGAGAACGAAGCTGTCCCCGACCTCAGAAACGACGTTGAGAGAGAGGCTTACAGTAATTTTGCATCTGTGTACGGACCCAGTCCTACATATCCAATAACTACCACAACTACTGATCTTGAGGAGTTCTTTACAACTACGACTACCACTGGTTATCCTGTTCCTGCTTACGGAACTATCGCTCCGAGAACTACCACAACTACAATAGATCATGAGGATGACCCCTTCTATACTACAACCACTACCTCAGACCTTGAGGAGTTCTTCATGACTACCACAACTGCGCCTCAGCCCGTTTACGGACCTCCTATCCAGGACTGGGTTGGCGATGTGAACCTTGACGGCTCAGTTGACAGCTTTGACGTTCTCTCGGTAAGAAAGATGCTTATAAAGGGCACCGATCAGTACGGTGAGGAGTATAAAGAGGCTTACTACGGCGACATGAACAATGACGGCAAGCTCACTATCGCCGATCTTCTCCTGCTCCAGAAGTACGTTCTGGGCAAGGTAACAAAGCAGGAGCTCCAGGATCAGTTCCACTACTGGTACGGAAGCCATAATGTGGAGATCGAGAAGATAGAGCTCCCTGTTCCCGTAACAGAGCCTGAGGACGATCCTGTTGCCACTACAACAACTACTACATATGATCCCCGTCAGGACATCGTTGTTACTCTTTACGGCATTGCTCCTGTTGATGGTATAAAGGGCGACATCAGATTTGACAGAAACGGCAGCGACACCACCGAGACACTGCCTCAGGATACTACGGGTCAGGAGAAGTAATATGCTTGATGTTGCAATGAAGCGCTCTCATCTTGAGCAGATGAGGGACTACAGAAAAAGACTTATGGTAAAGCCGCAGCTCCGCAACCTGTTTCTGGAGCTGACTCTGCGCTGCAACGAGAGATGTATGCACTGCGGAAGCCACTGCGGTGAGGTCTTTTCCGATGAGCTCACCGTTGAACAGTACCGCACCTTCTTACAGCAGGTCAAGGAGGATATGTCCACCAAGGGGAAAATGCTGGACATCACCGGCGGAGAGCCCCTTCTCAGGAAGGAATTCTTCGACATCATGGGCGCCGCTCATGAGCTGGGCTTCAGCTGGGGTATGACCAGCAATGCCACACTCATCGACGACAGCGTTGCAAAGGACCTGAAAAAGGTGGGTATCGGCACTATCTCCGTAAGTATAGACGGCCTTGAGCAGACTCACGATGAGTTCAGAAGGACTCCCGGAGGCTACAGAAAGGCTATGAACGGTATCGAGTCACTTATCCGTTACGGCGGTCTCGAGCACGTTCAGGTCACCACCGTTGTAACACATAAGAATATCGGCGAGCTGGACGAGCTCTTCAAGATATTCAACGATATGGACATCGACTCCTGGAGAGTTATCAATATGGAGCCCATGGGACGTGCCAAGGAGCACCCCGAGCTCATCCTCACCAAGGAGGACTATCAGACCATGTTCGAGTTCATCAGGAACAAGAGGATGCAGGGCGAGCCTGTCACCTACGGCTGCAGCCATTACCTTGGCATGGAGTATGAGCGCGAGGTAAGAGACTGGTATTACCTCTGCACAGCAGGTCTGTATACTGCAAGTATCTGCGCAAACGGCGATATAGTTGCCTGTCTTGACATTGAGCGCAGACCCGAATTCGTTCAGGGAAATGTTCTCCGCGACCGCTTCAGTGAGGTCTGGGAGAATAAGTTCCAGGTGTTCAGACGTGACCTTGCAGATGATAACGAGGTCTGTTCAAAGTGCGACCAGAAGGAATTCTGCCACGGCGACGCATACCACAGCTGGGACTTCGACAACAACCGTCCCCAGGTCTGTTTCAAGGACATTCTTTTCTGACAGCGATAATAATTCTTTTCTTTCAGATAAAGGTAAGGGAGCCTGTGGGCTCCCTTGCTTTTTTGCTGCCCGTTATTTCGTCCCAAAGGATAAAACCGCATAAATTATACCTAAAGGCTATTGAAAAACCTGTGCCTTTCTGCTATAATATATAGTGACCTGTTATATTCTGAAACGAAAGGAGTTTATGCAATGGATCTGAAAAATACCATCACTCAGCTGTCCGAAGCGGCGGGAGCTTCGGGAAGCGAGGACGATGCCGCAGAGCTTGCGCTGGCAATGCTTCGTGAATACTGCCCCGACGCAGCTATATCGGGCGGAAATGTCATCGGAAGCCTCGGCGTTCACAGGGAAGGCAGACTTAAACTGGTTCTCGATGCCCATATTGACCAGGTGGGATTTGCTGTTACCGCCATCACTGATGAGGGCTTCATCAAGGTGGGGAACATCGGAGGTCTGGACCGCAGACTTCTCCCCGCACAGCCCGTTGTCATTCACGGAAAAAGCGACATAAAGGGAGTTATATGCTCCGTTCCGCCCCATCTTACCAGCGGGAGTGCTCCCGTGCCCGAGATAAGCGATATCGCCATCGACACGGGAATGTCCAAGTCCGAGCTGGAGCAGTCTGTTTCTTTGGGCGACAGCATCACCTTCGACGTTGCCTGCCGCGACCTCCTTGGCAGCCGTATCACAGGCGGCGCCCTGGACGACCGCTGCGGAGTTGCCTGCCTGCTCTATACCCTTGAGCTGCTGAAAGGGCAGGAGACCGCCTACAATGTAACCGTTATCTTTTCTGTTCAGGAGGAGGTGGGGGAGCGCGGTGCCAAGACAGGCGCTTTCACCATAGACCCCGATATTGCACTGGCTGTGGACGTGAGCTTTGCCTATGCCATAGGCGAGGACGAGAGCAAGTGCGGCTATCTGGGAGGCGGCCCCATGATAGGAGTTTCCCCTTCGCTGTCCCGTGAGATTAGCGACAGCCTTATGGCTGCTGCCGAGGCTGCGGATATACCATATCAGACCGAGGTCATGTGCGGACTTACCTCCACCAACGCCGACCGCTATGCAGTCAGCCGCAGCGGCGCAAAGGCCTGCACTGTCTCCATTCCTCTCCGCAATATGCACACTCCCGTTGAGGTCATAGACCTTACCGATGTGGAGCTTACCGCAAAGCTGCTTGCGGAATTCATCAAGGAGGGCTGAACATGAAGGAGCTTCTGAAAGAATTATGCCTTATCGACGGTATATCGGGCGATGAGGGAGCTGTCCGCGACTACATAATCAGTAAGGTCAAGGACTATTGCCAGTACAGCGTGGACGACCTCGGCAACCTTATCTGCTTCCGCAAGGGAAGAAAGTCCCCCAAGAAAAAACTGATGATATGCGTCCACATGGACGAGGTGGGCTTCATGGTAACATATATCCGCTCAGACGGTACTCTCCGCTTCGACTGCGTGGGCGGCATTGACCCATCTGTCATCATCGGCAGACAGGTCCGCGTGGGAAAGGACCGTATCAGCGGCGTTATCGGCTCTACTGCCGTACATAACCTGAGCAGGGAGCAGCGCGAAAAGGCTCCCTCAGTGGACAGCCTTTACATCGACATCGGCGCCGCAAGCAAGGAGGAGGCTGAAAAGCACGTCTCCCTCGGCGACTGTGTTTACTATGACTCGGAGTTCACCGACCTGGGCGAGCACTGCGTCAAGTCAAAGGCTATCGACGACCGTGCAGGCTGCGCTATCATGATAAAGCTCATGCAGGAAAAGCCCGACTATGATACATATTTCGTATTCAACGTCCAGGAGGAGATAGGTCTCCGCGGCTCGGCGGTGTCCTCATTCTCTGTGGCTCCCGACTTTGCTATAGTGCTGGAGGCTACCACTGCTGCGGATATTGACGGCGTCACAGGTGAAAAGAGAGTCTGCGAGCTTGGCAGGGGTCCCGTGGTGTCCTTCATGGACAGGCGAACCATCTACGACAAGGAGCTTTATAAGCTTGCCTTCGACCTTGCTACCTGCCAGACCAAGACCATGATAGCAGGCGGCAACGACGCAGGCGCTATACATATAAGCGGCAAGGGAGTCCGCACCATTTCTGTGTCTGTGCCCTGCAGATACCTCCATTCGCCCTCATCTGTCATTGATATGTCAGACCTCATAAGCTCATTCAAGCTTGTGAAAAATCTTTCAAAAAGGATACCTTTACTATGATAACACTTATTGAACATGAATACGAGCTTGACCGCGTACTGCTTAACAAAACGCTGTCGGGCAAGAAAATGCTCGCCTATATGAGAGCCTACGGTCCGAATTATGAATTCTGCCGTTTTTACAAGATAACTGACGAAACAGGCGTGGGCTTCATGTTCATCATTAATTCTACACTGATAATCTGCGGCGACGGCAACCTTGAGCCCAATCAGGAGATAGACCTGTTCGCAAGCATGAACGTGCCCTTCCGTATAGAGGGCGACCAGAAGATACTTGAGGGCATTACTATCCCAGAGAGGTATCAGGTTCTGAACCGTACCATCTTTGAGCTTATCCCTGATGATACGCCCCTTGAGGCTATTGAGGAGCACGTTGAGTTCAACCCCAATCTCCCTGATGTGTACAAGATACTAAGCGAGGGATTTCCAAATATCGTGGATTTCTCACTGTGGTATACAGATACCTCACACCGCTGCCGCCACGGTATAAGCAGAGTTTTTACCTACCGCAACTCCACAACGGCTTCGGCAGTTTTCGACATCGGAAGCACCGTCCTCATCGGTCAGGTGGCTACAAACAAGGCTGCCCGGGGCAGAGGCTACGCAAGGGAGTTCCTCAAGTGGCTGGCGAAGTTCTTCAACGGGCTTGGCAAGAGAGCCTATCTGCTGGCACTGGACGTCAGAGTCAGCTTCTATAAGGAGATCGGCTTCCGCGTTGCAGGAAGGGAGATAGTTCTTGAGCGTATCGACATCGAAAAGGACAGCGCTGCAAAGGGACGCCTTGAGGACAGAAGCTGAATCAAGCAGCTTCGCAGAAACTTTCTGAAAATTATTCCGGAAAAGCCCGTGAGCTGTCACGGGCTTTTTTCTTATATTCCGATGTACTTTATGTACATCTCCGAGGGCTGTATATCGGTGTCGGCGGTGATGGTATTAGCACCGCTGTAGGTGGGGATAGTGATATGCGTTGTGGTGAAGCTGATAGTATCATTTTCGCCCAGAGGCTCTGTGCCAAGGTCGAAGGTCACTGTTGTGGACTGCCCTCCGCAGCTTATAGTCAGCGGAAGTGTCAGCTTGTAGGGCTCCCAGCAGGTCACACCGCTGATACCGTATGTTGTATTAGTGAAGGGCTTTGCCTCCACGTCGGAGCTGACGATCTGAAATCTGGTGAATACATTGCCGTTATAATAAGGATATATCTTGCTGATAAATCCCACGGAAGTGTCCGCGCTTACTGTGAAGGGGTATTCTTCGTGGTAGAATTTGGTCGTTGTTGTGTTATACCCGTTGAAAAGCGGATCGGCAACAGTCGGAGCATAGGACTGGTTCATGGACTTTTTCACCAGCACCTGATCATCTTCTGTCAGCAGGGCGATATAGGGGTTCTTATTATCGTGTGTCCTCAGCACCCAGGGATAGTGGTCTACATCGACATAAGCTTCGCACACCAGCTTGTAGCTTCCTGCTTTCAGACTGCCGAAGAACTGGCAGTGCTCATAGTCACAGGGGCGGTCATCGGCAGTATAATCCTTTCTTTCATCGCCTATATATGCCGTACTTGCTCTATACCACTGCTGATATGCAGACTCCGAAGATACGTCCGATGGTACGGCAGGGACGGTAGTCTTATTGGCATATGCTATTGTGATGCTTCCGCGCTTGGAGGCGTCGGCGGACTGGTTGCTGAGATTATCTGCCTGAGCGTACTGACGCTGTTTCAGCTGGTTGACACCTGCTTTGCCCACACCGCCCGGAGCTCCCTTTATGTTCCAGTCCAGAAGGGCTGTGCCGTCGGAGACAAAGCGCATGGGGAGTACCCCCGGTGCGCTCGCGCTCACCCGGCTGCGGAATGAAAAGCCGGGTGAAAAGGTCATCAGCAATTCCTGCGTTACGAGCTTTCAGTCTCTCATAGAGCATGATCATTCCTCCCCCTGAGGGATCGTATTCCTCTCCTGAGGACTGATCGATCCACTTGCCCTCAGATGTAAGACCGTAGAGGGCTCCCGTGGTCACCTCCCAGGCGAGGGTGCCCTGTGAGAGCAGTCTGCCGCTTATGCCGTCGGGAACGGGAAGGTCAGTCTTTTCGTCCACGGCAAGCTCCGCCACCACTACCGACCTTTCGTCCTCAAAGCAGCGGAATTTCTCCTTCAGAATAGTTACCATTATGGTTCCTCCTTTTTATTATTTTTGAAAGCGCTTTCATAAGTAGTCCGTAAAGGGGGGATTTTAAACGGAAAACCGTTGTATATCACAGAAAGTTTACAAAATTATTTTCCCTTCTCCCCGTTTGACAAACTTTGTGATATGGAGTATAATATTCTGTGAATCTGTAATTAGGAGATGTAAGAATGAACCCAGAGGTATACGGAAAATATGAGATAATCGACGCACATTCGCATATTTTCCCCGAAAAAGATCGCCGAGACAGCTACAGTCAGTATCGGACATTTCTATGACATACCAATGAATAATCACGGCTTCAGCGAGAAGCTCATCGAGGCAGGAAGTAAGATAGGGGTAACAAAATATCTGGTCTGCTCAACTGCCACCACACCGAAGCAGACAAATAATATAAATCACTTCATCGCTCAGGAATGCGAAAAGCACTCCTGTTTCTACGGCTTCGGCACCACTCACCCTGATTCCTCAGACCTTGAGGGAGATATCGAGCAGATAATCTCACTGGGACTTCACGGCGTGAAGCTCCACCCCGATTTCCAGAAGTTCAATGCGGACTCTCCCGAGGCTTTCAGGATATATGAGCTCATTGAGGGCAGACTGCCCCTGCTCATACACTGCGGCGACGCAAGATACGATTACTCCGCGCCCCACCGCATAAAGAAGATAAATGAGAATTTTCCAAAGCTCCAGCTTCTTGCTGCCCACCTCGGCGGCTATCAGCAGTGGGACGAGGCTGAGCAGACCTTGGCAGGTCTGGACAATGTCAGGTTCGACGTCAGCAGCTCGCTGGCATTCATAACTCCCGAAAAGGCTGCCCGTATCGTCAGAAAGTACGGTATCGAGAACTGCTTCTTCGGCTCGGATTTCCCAATGTGGAGCCACGAGGACGAGCTCATGCGCTTCCTGCAGCTGGGCTTCACCGAGGAGGAAAATCAGAAGATACTTGCAACTAATTTCAAGGAGTTTCTCGGACTCTGAGGAGGGCTCTGAATGATAACCGATAACGGCGAGTGGGTAATGCTGGGGACCTCTATGCGTGACCCAAACAGGCTCAGAAATGTGGACGACCTTTTCAGCTTCGTGGAAAAGGTGGGCTTTGTGCCCCTTTTCAGCAACAATATCGAGGACTTCTCCGTGGAGGAGCACTGCGCCTCGAAGTCCTGGTGGACGGGCAATGCTGCCACTGACCCATGGGAGTGGAGAGCCGCTGCGGCGGCAGGGGGGCAGAGTTGCTTACGGTAAGTTCTTCGGCGGCAAGGCGGGGTTCATCTCAGCGGAATGGCTGCCGTATTTCGCCAACTACCGCAGGGACGGCTATGACTTCGACAGTCTCTCCGACGAGGGTCTGGCAGGACGCCGTGAGGCTAAGATAATGGAACTTTTTGTCAGCCATGAGGAGCTTTTCTCCTTTGAGGCAAAGGAGCTGGGAGGCTTCGGCAAGGGCGGAGAAAAGAACTTCCAGGGCATTATGACACAGCTCCAGATGAAGACCTATCTCGTTGTCAGGGACTTCCGCTACAGGCGCAACAAGCGGGGCGAGGAGTACGGCATGAGCGTTGCGGTGTATACTCCTCCCGAGAGGATATTCGGCTATGATACGGTCAGCGCCGCCTATTCCGAGAAGCCTGCGGCTTCCCGTGAGAGGATAGTAAAAAGACTCATGGAGCTCTATCCCCACGCCTCGGAGAAAAATATAAACAAGCTTATCTGAGCGGGACCTGCGGCAGAAAGCTTCAATTAACGTAAAATAGGTTACCGAGCCTGAAATAATGGCTCGGTAATTTTGTTCAGCGATGCAGCAGGAGGGGCTTCCTTCCGCTCTTTGCATTTATCGAAAGGAAAACACTATGGTAAAGGATATTGTAAGAGATGAAAAGGTGCTCGGCATAAAGTCGGAGCCTGCCACAAGGGCGGATATGCAGACCGTCAGGGACCTTCTGGACACGGTGCAGGCTAACTCCGAAAGGTGCGTGGGTATGGCGGCAAATATGATAGGAGTCCACAAGACTATCCTTGTGGCGCTAATAGGTGAGGAGTATATTGCCATGATAAATCCCCGTATCGTGGACAAGTCCAGGGAGACATATGAGACCGAGGAGGGCTGCCTTTCTCTGAACGGAGTCCGCCCAGTTACACGTTTCCGCACTATAGCTGTGGAGTACCTGGATAAGAAGTTCAAGCGCCGCCGCGGTATCTTCCGCGACTATGAGGCGGAGATAATCCAGCACGAAATGGACCACTTTGAGGGGAAGATAATTTAAATTCACAGAATGTGCCGTTCCTTCATATAATACAGCGAGGGAGGGAAGTCTCCCTCCCTTAATACGGCGGTCTTCCGCCTTATGGAGGAATTACTATGGCAACTTTCTATAATCAGGCTACACTGTCCTATAACGGCACTGTGGCAAGCTCAAATATAACCGCTGGCGAGATACTTGAGGTGCTCTCGGCTTCAAAGACTGCGGTGCCCGACACCTATTCACAGGGAAGCGATAACGCCTTTATCATCAGTATCGTCAACACAGGCTCTTCCTGCTATAACGGTCTCACGGTCACCGATGACCTGGGTGAGTACAGCTTCGGCGAGGCTGGCGGCACTGCCGTGCCGCTGACCTACGGGGAGGGCAGCCTTATCTACTATGTGAACGGCGTTCAGCAGCCTTCACCTGCAGTGACTTCCATGTCGCCCCTTACGGTCACAGGCATAAATGTGCCCGCAGGAGGTAATGCCACACTTGTTTACGCCGCCGAGACAAACAGTTTTGCCCCCATGGGAGCAGAGGCAGCTATCACAAATACCGCTATTGTCAGCGGAGCAGGCTCCGAGGCTGTGGCGGCTTCTGCCACTATAGCCTATGGCGATGGTATCGATCTTGCTATCAGCAAGTCACTCAGTCCTGCGGCTGTTGAGGAGAACGGCGAGGTGACCTATACCTTCCTTATCCAGAACTTCGGAACCGTTCCCGCGGAGGCAGCTGACAATGTCATCTTCAGCGATACCTTCACTCCCGCTCTCAGAGGCATTACTGCGGAGTTCAACGGAACTGCCTGGATCTCGGGCGCTGATTACGCCTACGATCCCGATAACGGCGTGTTTACCAGCCTTGACGGCGTGATAACCGTTCCTGCAGCTCAGTTCGTTCAGGACGAGATCACAGGCGAGTGGAGCACTCAGGCAGGCGTCAGCACCCTCATCATCAAGGGCAGACTGTCCTGAAAGTTAAATGAAAAAAATTTCTAAACCTACTTGACAAGTGTGTGTTGTGGTGCTATAATAGGAAAAAATCAAACCGATGACGCGGAGATAAAGTTAATTATGCTTCCACAGAGAGCCTGCGGTGCTGAGAGTCAGGCGAAACACAGATTAGCAAATGGACCGCCGAGGGTGCAGTCAAATGAGTGAAGCGCGATATTTCGCCGCTCAGAGTATTCTGCAACGTTAAGATGTGCGTTAATCATCAGGGATATGATAGTATCCTGTAAAGTGCACGGCTGTGCCGTGAATCAAGGTGGTACCGCGGATAGAATTATTCGTCCTTGACAGATCATATTGGTCTGTCAGGGACTTTTTTATTTGCCCTGACAGGTCACGGAGGTGCTTTTTATGAAGTTTTTACCCGAGCTAAGCAAGGTCAGAGAGCTGGCAGACTGCGGAAAATATGACATCGTTCCAGTAAGCTGCGAGATACTCTCCGACATCTGTACTCCCATCGAGGCGATAATGATACTGAAAAACGTCTCGAACCACTGCTATATGCTGGAATCCGTTGCGGAGAAGGAGAAGTGGGGAAGATATACATTCCTCGGCTTCGACCCCAAGCTCCAGATAACAGCCGCAGGAAATGACCTCACTATCGGTGACGTAAAAATGGCTTCAGATGATCCGTCAGTTCAGATAAGACAGATACTTTCAAAATACAGGAGCCCTAAATTCGACTATCTTCCCCCCTTCACAGGCGGTCTGGCAGGATATTTCTCCTACGATTTCCTCGCCTATTCGGAAAAGACCCTCCGCACCGATGTAAGCGATACGGAGAATTTCAAGGACGTTGACCTCATGCTTTTCGACAAGGTCATCGCCTTCGACAACTTCCGTCAGAAGCTCATTCTCATCGTGAATATGAAACTTGACGAGGGAGAGGCAGGCTACAACAAGGCTAAGCTGGAGCTTCAGCATATGGCTGACCTCCTCAGACACGGCGAGCGCGTAAAGGAGCCCGCAGGAAGGCTCACAAGCGAGGTCACAGCACTTTTCAGCAAGGAGCAGTACTGCGATATGGTGGAAAAGGCTAAGGGACATATCCGCGAGGGCGACATCTTCCAGATAGTCCTCTCGAACCGCCTCAGCGCAGGCTTTGAGGGAAGTCTCCTCAATACCTACAGAGTGCTGAGAACTATCAATCCTTCGCCCTATATGTTCTATTTCTCGGGAACGGACGTGGAGATAGCAGGTGCTTCTCCCGAGACCCTGGTAAAGCTGGAGGACGGCGTTCTCCACACCTTCCCACTGGCAGGCACCCGTCCCAGAGGAAAGAACGACAAGGAGGACAAGGCTCTTGAGGCTGACCTGCTGGCGGACGAGAAGGAACTGGCTGAGCATAATATGCTTGTTGACCTTGGCAGAAATGACCTGGGCAAGATAAGCAAATTCGGCTCCGTTCAGGTGGAGAAGCTCCACAGCATAGAGCGCTATTCCCACGTTATGCACATCGGCTCTACGGTACGGGGCGAGATAAGGGAGGAGTTCGACGGCTTTGATGCCGTAAGCGCTGTTCTCCCCGCAGGAACTCTCTCGGGAGCTCCCAAGATTCGCGCCTGTCAGCTCATCGCGGAGCTTGAAAACAACAAGCGCGGCATCTACGGCGGTGCTATCGGCTACATCGACTTCACAGGCAATCTTGATACCTGTATCGCTATCCGTATCGCCTACAAGAAGAACGGCAAGGTCTTCGTGAGAAGCGGAGCAGGCATAGTTGCGGACTCTGTTCCCGAAAAGGAGTATCAGGAGTGCATAAACAAGGCGGCGGCTGTGGTCAACGCCCTTAAAATGGCAGAGGAGGCGGACGAATGATTCTTCTCATTGATAATTACGACAGCTTTTCATATAATCTCTATCAGCTCATCGGTGAGATATGTCCCGATATAAAGGTGATTCGCAACGACGAGATGACTGTTGCGGAGATAGAGGAGCTTGCTCCCGACAAGATAATACTCTCCCCGGGACCCGGACGTCCCGAGGACGCAGGCATTATAATCGAAGCCGCTAAGACGGTGTGCAAAAAGATCCCCACGCTGGGCGTTTGTCTCGGTCATCAGGCTATATGTGCCGCCTACGGTGCAACAGTTACCTACGCCAAGGAGCTCATGCACGGCAAGCAGTCCGTTATCAGCTTTATGAACGATTGCCCTCTGTTCAGGGGAATAGACGAGGGCGCTCCCGTGGCGAGATACCACTCCCTTGCGGCAGACGCGGCTACACTGCCCGATTGTCTGGAGGTCACAGCTCTTGCCGATGACGGCGAGGTCATGGCGGTACAGCACAGGGAATACCCCATATACGGCGTTCAGTTCCACCCTGAGTCAATCATGACTCCCGACGGAAGGATAATGCTGAAAAACTTTATTGAGCTTTGAATTATTCATTGCCGCAATAAAAAACGAGGTGACAGCTATGGACTATCTTGATGAATTCTACAGAAATTACGACGAGGAGGGCAGGCTCCTCTCGCAGTCGGGTCAGGTGGAGTACCTGACCACCATGAAGTATATCCGCGACTGTATCGGTGACCGCAGGGACGCAAGGCTCCTTGAAGTGGGCGCAGGCACGGGACGTTACAGCGTAACCCTTGCAAAAGAGGGCTTTGATGTAACGGCGGTGGAGCTGGTGGAGCATAATCTGGAAAAGCTCCGCGCAAAGCTGGACGGTACAGAGCCCATAAGGACTTTGCGGGGAAACGCCCTTGACCTTTCGGAGCTTTCGGATAACAGCTTCGATGTCACTCTGCTGCTGGGACCTATGTACCACCTGTTCGCCCGTGAGGATATGCTCAGGGCGCTTTCAGAGGCGGTAAGGGTCACCCGAAAGGGCGGATACATACTGGCGGCATACTGCATGAACGAAGCGGCTGTGCTCCAGCACGCCTTTCTTCACGGGAACCTTAGAAGGGTACTGGAAAATGATATGCTGGCAGAGGAGTGGCACTGCAAGAGCGAACCAAAGGAGCTCTTCTCACTGGTGAGGACGGAGGAGATAGCGGCGCTGAATGCGGAACTCCCCGTTGAGAGAATAAAGCTCATAGCAACGGACGGAGCGGCTAACTACATGAGCGAATGTATCGACAGCATGGACAGCTTCACCTTTGACAAGTTCATGGAATACCACTTCGCTACTTGCGAAAGAGCCGACCTTATGGGCGTTTCAAACCATACACTTGATATACTGAGAAAAATATAAATGATAGAAAGGAAAGATATTATGTCACAGTCAAAAGGACGATTCGGCGTTCACGGCGGTCAGTACATACCCGAAACGCTGATGAATGCGGTCATAGAGCTTGAACAGGCTTACGACCACTATAAGAATGACCCGGATTTCAACCGCGAGCTCACTGAGCTCCTCAATAACTACGCAGGCAGACCTTCTCTGCTTTACCGCGCAGACAAGCTCACAAGGGAACTGGGAGGCGCTAAGATATACCTCAAGCGCGAGGACCTGAACCACACGGGCTCTCACAAGATAAACAATGTTCTCGGTCAGGCTCTCCTTGCAAAGAAAATGGGCAAGACAAGACTTATCGCTGAGACAGGTGCAGGTCAGCACGGCGTTGCAACTGCTACCGCCGCCGCTCTCCTGGATATGGAGTGCGTGGTGTTCATGGGCGAGGAGGACACCAAGCGTCAGGCTCTCAACGTTTACCGTATGAAGCTTCTGGGCGCTGACGTTATCCCCGTAAAGAGCGGTACAGCTACCCTCAAGGACGCTGTTTCCGAGGCGATGCGCGAGTGGACCTCACGTATAACCGATACACACTACTGTCTCGGCTCGGTAATGGGTCCCCACCCATTCCCCACAATAGTTCGCGATTTTCAGGCTGTTATATCACGCGAGGCAAGAGCTCAGATCCTTGAGGCTGAGGGCAGACTTCCCGACGCCGTTATTGCCTGTGTTGGCGGCGGCTCAAACGCTATCGGAAGCTTCTATCACTTCATTCCCGATGAGGGAGTCCGTCTTATCGGCTGCGAGGCGGCAGGCAGGGGTATCGACACCTTCGAGACTGCGGCTACTGTAAATACGGGCAGGATAGGCATTTTCCACGGTATGAAGTCCTACTTCTGTCAGGACGAGTACGGTCAGATAGCTCCTGTTTACTCCGTTTCCGCAGGTCTGGACTACCCCGGCGTAGGTCCCGAGCACGCTCATCTCCACGATATCGGCAGGGCTGAGTACGTTCCGGTTACAGATGACGAGGCGGTAAACGCCTTTGAGTACCTTTCGCGCACCGAGGGTATCATTCCCGCTATCGAGTCGGCTCACGCAATTGCCTACGCTATGAAGCTGGCTCCCACTATGGACAAGGACAAGATAATCATCGTTACAGTTTCGGGACGCGGCGACAAGGACTGCGCTGCCATCGCGCGTTACAGAGGGGAGGATATATATGAGTAATATCAGAGCTGCATTTGAAAACGGAAAGGCATTCATACCGTTCATAACCTGCGGAGACCCCGACCTTGAGACCACCGCAAAGGTGGTAAGGGCGGCTGCGGAGAATGGTGCCGACCTTATTGAGCTGGGCATTCCCTTCTCAGACCCCACCGCTGAGGGTCCCGTTATTCAGGGAGCGAATATCCGCGCACTGGCAGGGGGAGTGACTACGGACAAGGTTTTTGAGCTGGTGAAGGAGCTCCGCAGAGATGTGAAGATACCCTTTGTGTTCATGACCTACGCAAATGTGGTGTTCTCATACGATGCAGAAAGATTTATGGCAAGATGCTGTGAATGCGGAGTTGACGGAATAATTCTTCCCGATCTTCCCTTTGAGGAAAAGGAGGAGTTCTCGGCAGTGGCAAGACAGTACGGAGTTGACCTTATATCGCTGATAGCTCCCACATCCGAGAACCGCATTGCCATGATAGCAAGGGAGGCTGAGGGCTTTATCTACATAGTTTCAAGTCTGGGAGTTACAGGCGTGAGAAGCGAGATAACCACCAATATCGGCGACATCGTAAAGGTCATCAGGGAGAACACCAAGGTGCCCTGCGCAGTTGGTTTTGGTATCTCCAAGCCCGAGCAGGCTCAGAAAATGGCTGCTCTCTCGGACGGAGCAATAGTCGGCTCCGCTATAATCCGCATACTTGAAAAGTACGGTAAGGACGCCGCTCCCTATGTGGGCGAGTACGTCAGGGAAATGAAAGAAGCAGTCGCTAAATCATAATTATGCTTGGCAAAATTATGATTTGAGTTTAGAGTTGAGAGTTGAAAGCTGTGGAGTCGCCTGCGGCGACAATATTTAAATACTGTGAGCGAAGCGAACACATTGACTAACCACTATGCACTAATCACTTTTAGCGCTTGCGGCAAATTCTGATTTATAAAGGAGTTTTAACTATGATCAAGGAAGCAATAGCTAAGATCGTTGACAAGCAGGATCTGACATTCGATGAGGCATACAAGGTAATATCAGAAATTATGGCAGGGGAGACCACTCCCACACAGAATGCTGCCTTTCTGTCTGCACTTTCCACAAAAAGCACTAAGGCGGAGACTATCGACGAGATAACGGGCTGTGCTGCCGCTATGCGTGATGCGGCTATAAAGTTCGAGAATGACATGGATCTTCTTGAAATTGTAGGCACAGGCGGCGACAACGCTCACAGCTTCAATATCTCCACTACCTCCGCATTCGTAACTGCGGCTTCGGGCATAAAGGTTTCAAAGCACGGCAACCGTGCCGCTTCATCACTGTCGGGCACTGCGGACTGCCTTGAGGCTCTGGGCGCAAATATAAGCCTTGACCCCGACAAGTGCAGGCAGCTTCTTGAGGACAGCGGCTTCTGCTTCTTCTTTGCACAGAAGTACCACACATCTATGAAGTATGTGGGTCCTATCCGCAAGGAGCTGGGCTTCCGCACGGTTTTCAATATCCTGGGACCACTGACCAACCCCGCCTGCCCCAGTCACCACCTTCTGGGTGTTTATGACAGCGTCCTCCTTGGACCTGTGGCAGAGGTGCTCATGAAGCTGGGCTCAAAGAACGGCATGGTAGTCTACGGCAAGGATAAGCTGGACGAGATATCCCTCAGTGCTCCCACATCTGTATGCGAGTACAGGGACGGCTGGCTGAAGAATTATGAGATAACTCCCGAGCAGTTCGGCTTTGAGCGCTGTACAAAGGATGACCTCAAGGGCGGTACTCCCGAGGAAAATGCGGCTATAACGCGCGGTATCCTGGCAGGCGACATAAAGGGACACAAGAGGAACGCTGTACTGCTCAACGCAGGCGCTGCTATCTATATCGGCGGAAAGGCTGAGTCCATGGAGAACGGCGTCAGAAGGGCTGCGGAGCTCATCGACAGCGGTGCTGCTCTGGCTGCTATGGACAGATTTATTGCGGAGTCCAACAACTGAGGTGTGCTATGACTATTCTGGATAAGCTTGCCGCTCATGCGGCAGAACGTGTGGAGGCAGCCAAAAAAAGGCTGCCTTCCGGGGATATAAGGCGTCTGGCGCTGGAGCTTCCCAAGGGGGAGTTTGAGTTTGAAAGGGCGCTGAAAAAAGATGACATCGCATTTATATGCGAGTGCAAGAAGGCTTCCCCTTCAAAGGGTGTTATCGCAGAGGACTTCCCCTATCTTGACATTGCAAGGGAGTATGAGGCAGCAGGTGCGGACTGCATTTCCGTGCTTACTGAGCCGAAGTGGTTCCTGGGCAGCGATGAATACCTCCGTGAAATAGCCGAAAACGTGAAGATACCCTGTATCCGCAAGGACTTCACCGTGGACGAATATATGATATACGAGGCAAAGCTCCTGGGAGCAAAGGCGGTGCTGCTCATCTGCTCAATACTGTCGGCTCAGCAGATAAAGGAGTATATCGGCGTCTGCGATGAGCTGGGACTGTCCGCTCTGGTGGAGGCTCACGACGAGGAGGAGCTTCTTATGGCAGTGGACTGCGGAGCACGTATAATAGGCGTAAACAACCGCAATCTCAAGGACTTTTCCGTGGACACGGGCAACAGCCGCCGTCTCAGGGAGCTGGCTCCCTCAGAGGTGAGCTTCGTCTCGGAAAGCGGAGTCCGCACGGCTGAGGATATAAGGCTTCTCCGAGAGGCAGGGGTGAACGCTGTGCTCATCGGTGAGACTCTCATGAGGGCTGCGGATAAAAAGGCAAAGCTCAGAGAGCTGAAAGGGAAGTATGACTAAGATAAAGATGTGCGGACTTCGCCGTACTGAGGATATAGAGTTCGCGAATATGGTAAAGCCCGACTATATCGGCTATGTGTTCGCGGAAAAAAGCAAACGTTATATAACTCCCGAAAAGGCTGCGGAGCTTACAAAGCTGCTGGACGCAGACATAGTGCCTGTGGGAGTTTTCGTGGACGAGACCATGGAAAACGTCATCGCCGCCGTGAAAATGGGAGCCGTGAAAATGGTGCAGCTCCACGGCAGCGAGAGCGAGGACTTCGTATCGGAGCTTAAAAAACGCGGTATTCCCGTAATAAAGGCGTTTCAGGTGGGCTCCGCTGAGGATATCGCCGCCGCAGAGGGCTCCTGCGCGGATATGGTGCTGCTGGACTCGGGAAAGGGCTCGGGGCAGACCTTCGACTGGTCTCTTATCGGCAGTATAAGACGTCCCTACCTCCTTGCAGGGGGGATAACCGCGGAGAATGCTGCTCAGGCAATAAGGCAGCTCCGCCCGTACGGAGTGGACGCAAGCTCCTGCCTTGAGACCAACGGTTTCAAGGACTTTGGAAAAATGTCTGCCTTTGCACAGGCGGTCAGAGAGGCAGAGGAGCAGACTTAAAACTGTCCGCCAGCGGCGTACAAGCGTATTCACCAAAAATACAGTTGTGCAGGTGCCGATTTTTGGCTTTCTGTCAATTGATTTTAACGACAAAAAGGCATATAATATATATTGCTATAAAATTATCAATGTTAAAAGGATGATATATATGAGTAATAAAGTCGTTAAGTTCGGCGGAAGCTCCCTTGCTGACGCCAATCAGTTCAGAAAGGTAGCCGCTATCATAAAGAGCGATGACAAGCGCAGATACGTTGTGCCCTCTGCTCCCGGAAAGCGCTTCTCCGACGATATCAAGGTAACCGATATGCTCTACAAGTGCTGTGAGCTGGCAGGCAGCGGTGTGGACTTCTCCAAGGACTTCCAGATCATAAAGGACCGCTATAACGGTATCATTTCCGAGCTGGGAATAGATATGTCACTGGATGAGGAGTTCGACTCCATCGTCAAGGAGCTGAAAGCACGTCCCGCAAAGGACTTTGCCGCAAGCCGCGGTGAGTTCCTCAACGGCAAGGTGCTGGCAAACTACCTGGGCTTCAACTTCGTTGACGCTGCTGACGTTATCGTTTTCGATACAAACGGAGTTCTTCTCCTTGACGAGACCGTAAAGGCTGTACGCGAGAGACTCAAGGGTCTGGACAACGCTGTTATCCCCGGCTTCTACGGAAGAACTACCGAGGGCTACATAAAGACCTTCTCAAGAGGCGGCTCCGATGTTACAGGCTCAATTATCGCAAATGCAGTAAAGGCTGAGATATACGAGAACTGGACAGACGTTTCAGGCTTCCTGGTAGCCGATCCCAGAATAGTTGACAACCCCGATGTTATCGAGGTCATCACTTACCGTGAACTCCGCGAGCTGGCTTACATGGGCGCTTCCGTTCTCCACGAGGACGCTATCTTCCCTGTACGCTCAGCAGGTATCCCTATCAATATCAGGAACACCAATGCTCCTGAGGACGCAGGTACCATGATCGTGGGCAATGACTACGATTTCAGCAGAGAGAGCCTCAGCCATACTATCACAGGTATCGCAGGCAAGAAGGGCTTCAGCACTATCAACATCGAAAAGGCTATGATGAACAACGAGACAGGCTTCGGTATGAAGGTACTGAAGGTTCTCTATGACAACGGTCTTTCCTTCGAGCATATGCCCTCAGGTATCGACACCATGAGCATTACTCTCAGCACGGAAAAGCTTGCTCCCGTTCGTGACAAGGTAGTCGCTGAACTCCGCAAGGCTGTTGAGCCCGACCACATCGACATCGAGGACGGTATCGCTATCCTTGCAGTAGTCGGACGCAGAATGAAGAACACAAGAGGTACTGTTGCACGTATCTTCGCTTCAATGGCTCATGCGCGCATAAATGTAAAGCTTATCGACCAGGGCTCCAGCGAGCTGAACGTTATCATCGGCGTCAGCGAGAACGACCTCCCCGAGGCGATCCGCAGGATCTACGATATGTTTATAAATTCGGAAAAGCAGTAAAAGAATTATCAGACACCTCTGCCTGTCTCGGGCGGAGGTGTTTTTTATATTCAGCCTGATTCGGTTGACAGTAGCCGCTCGGGCAGATATAATATATGTATCAGGAGGTGGGAGCATGGAAACTGTTATCAGACAACTGAAAGAGGAGGAGTTCGGCGTTCTCGGGGACTTCCTCTATGAAGCAATTTTTATACCCGAGGGCGTGGAGCCACCTCCCGTGACATTATTGAAAAGCCCGAGCTGAGGCTGTATACCGAGGACTTCGGCTCATCGCCACATGATATCGCCTTCGGAGCCTTCCGGGGCGGACGCATAGTGGGTGCGGTTTGGTGCAGGATAATGGATGACTACGGTCACGTTGATGACCTGACGCCCTCACTGGCGATCTCGCTGTATAAGGAGTTACGCGGACAGGGACTTGGGAATGCTCTAATGAAGGCTATTCTCAATGAGCTGCGCAGCCGCGGCTGTAAGCAGGTGTCGCTGGCGGTGCAGAAGGCGAACTACGCCGTGAAGCTTTACCGCTCTCTCGGCTTTGAAACAGTCAGCGAGAACACAGAGGAGTTCATAATGATAAAGAAACTGACGGAGGATATATGAAGGTTCTTATTGCAATAGATTCATTCAAGGGCAGCCTTTCTTCCCTTGAGGCAGGAAGGGCTGCGGAGCGGGGAATACTCCGTGCTATGCCCGACGCTGTTACGGTGGTAAAGCCTCTTGCCGACGGCGGTGAGGGTACTGCGGAGGCGCTTATCACAGGCATGGGAGGAAGGGCTCAGTCTGTCACGGTACATGGCCCTATTGGCAGGAAGATAACTGCGGAGTATGGTATTCTCCCTGACGGCACTGCGGTCATGGAGATGGCTGCGGCGGCGGGACTTACGCTGCTCCATGAAAATGAGCGGGATATAATGGCAGCTTCCACTTATGGTGTGGGAGAGATGATAGGGGACGCTGTCAGCCGCGGCTGCCGCGAATTCATCATAGGTATAGGCGGCAGCGCCACCAACGATGGGGGAGCAGGCTGCCTTCAGGCGCTGGGCTTCGGTCTTCTTGACAGCAAGGGAGAGCCCATAAGCCGCGGTGCAGTGGGACTTGCCGACCTTGCTGAGATAACTGCGGATAATGCGCTGCCTGAACTCAGGGACTGCCATTTCAGAGTTGCCTGCGACGTGAAAAATCCCCTCTGCGGCGAAAATGGGTGCAGCAGGGTGTTTGCTCCTCAGAAGGGAGCGGCTGAGGAGGATATTCCCCTCATGGACGGCTGCCTGAGACACTATGCAGAGCTGATGAAGGGCACTTTTCCACAGGCTGACCCTGACCGCGAAGGAGCAGGTGCCGCAGGAGGCATGGGCTTTACGCTTATGTTTGCCCTTGGGGGGGAGCTGCGCTCGGGAGCAGAGCTGGTCATGGAGGCAACTGCCATGGAGCAGGCTGTGATGCAGGTGGATATTGTGGTGACGGGAGAGGGCTGCCTTGACGGTCAGACCGCCATGGGAAAGGCGCCTGCGGTCATGGCTGCACTGGCGAAAAAGCACGGCAAGCCCGTCATAGCTTTCGGAGGAGCTGTGGGCAGCGGAGCGGAGCTGCTGCGTGAAAAGGGGATAGATGCCTGCTTCTGCATACAGACCCGTCCGTGTACTCTTGCGGAGGCTATGGAAAGAGAAAATGCAGCGGAAAACCTGTCGAAAACTGCAGAGCAGGTCTTCAGTGCCATAAAAATAGTAGGTTCATTAAGTGAATGAAAGAAAATATAGTAGATTGATGATATATTTTTTGCTGAAAACCGCACTTTTTGAACAGTGATATTGCACATTCAGCAATATTCAGCTTGCAATATGCAAAAGCCGATAATATAATGTAGGTAGGAGGGAATTGGGGGAAAACGTGTAAGGCAGCGTTTTCCGTATCGATTCGTTTTATGAGGGAACTGCACTCCCACATAATAAAGAAATTTGTTGTAAGGGACAAATCAGAGAGGAGCTGTACCATTGGGTACAGCTTTTTTCTTTATGTATTTTTAACTACCATGTAGGCGTTATGCTGTGCAGAATGACGATTTTTTTCGGGATGGCACAAAAATATTGACACGGTGTCAGAATAGTGGTATAATATCTATAATGACACGGTGTCAGAATGTCGGCGGGGCAATTTCACATAGCTCTCTTTGTTGTATTGCAGGTTCAAAGGAGGCAGAGCGTTATGCCCCTCCTGCAGCTTCAGATATGCTGCAATTACAATCATATATTCACTTATAAATGCATGATAATCCACGAAGGAGGAAATCACTATGAAAAACTTACCAAAGATCGCTCTCGGTGCATGGGCATGGGGAAATGACGGAACATTCGGCGGAAGCCTTGCATCGGAGACACTACGTCCTGTTTTTGACAAGGCTATGGAAAAGGGACTTTACCTGTGGGATACTGCTTACGCCTACGGAATGGGCACCTCAGAAAAGGTCCTTGCAGGCTTTATAAAGGGCTTGCCCAGAGACAGTTACCTTATCTCCGACAAGTTCACGCCGCAGTGCGTGGACGGAGCTTCCCCCACGGCAATGAGGGACATGATCGAAATGCAGCTTGAACTTATGGAGCTTGACCGCTTTGATATTTACTGGATCCACAATGTCTGGGACGCTCCAAAGTGGACAGAGGAGCTGGCGAAATATTTCGAGGGCAGGGAGAATTTGCCGCTGATAGGTGTCTCCAATCACAACCTTGCGGAGATAAAGCAGGCATCGGAAATACTCAGGGCTCACGGCTTAAAGCTCGGTGCGGTTCAGAACCATTACAGCCTTATAAACCGTTCCTCAGAGCAGTTGGGTATTCTGGACTACTGCAAGGAGAACGGCATCACATTCTTCTCATATATGGTGCTTGAGCAGGGGGCACTTTCGGGCAGGTATGACACTGCGCATCCAATGCCCGCAGGCTCGGCAAGGGCTGAGAGCTATAACCCTGTCCTTGACAAGCTTGAGATCATGAACAGTGCTCTGGGCAGGATAGCTGACAAGTACGGCGTTGGTATCGCACGGGTGCCTGTTGCGTGGGCGATCACCAAGGGAACTCTGCCGATAATCGGTGTAACTAAGGTGAGTCATGTTGATGACGCTGTGAAGGCTGCAGGCATCACTCTCACGGCTGATGAGGTGGCTGAGCTTGAAAGAGTTGCCGATAGTCTCGGACTTAACGTTATACGCTTCTGGGAAAAGGAAATGAAATAAGACAGGTGAGAAATATGAAAAAACTGATACTATCAATAGCGGCTGCAATATGTATGCTCGGTCTGACCGCCTGCGGCAATGCCGGGGACAGCAGCTCTGCGCCGGCAGAGAAAAGAACTCAGGCAGAGACTGTTCAGCAGGATACAGGAGAGGAAAAGCCTTCCGAAGCCGCTGAAGCGGAAAAGACCAGTGACAAGGCTGCTTCAGTACAGAACACGGAGCAGGCTCAGAATACAGACACGAATGAGGACACAGGAAATGATACGATAGTTGTGTATTTTTCCGCAACAGGCACCACAAAGGGAGTTGCAGAGCGTATCGCAAGCACCTCTGGTGCTGATATATTTGAGATCATTCCATCCGAGCCCTACAGCGACGCGGACCTTGACTGGAATGACAAAAAAAGCCGCACCACTATCGAAATGAACGATCCTGATGCGCGCCCTGCCATTGCAAATGATAATGTCGTTCTGGACAGCTACACTACCATATATATCGGCTATCCCATATGGTGGGGAGACGCGCCGAGAATAATGAGCACCTTTGTTGAGGCGCATGACTTTGACGGAAAGACGGTCATTCCGTTCTGTACATCGGGCGGCAGTTCCATTGGCAGAAGCGGTGAAAATCTTGCTTCCCTGGCTGGCAGCGGAAACTGGCTGGCAGGCGGCAGACTTGACGCAGGTATCTCCGAGAGCGGTATACAGGACTGGATAAACAGCATGAACTGAACAAGGAGGGACTGTTATGCAGACTAAGGCCACAGATATCATCAAAAGGATAGTCGATGTTGTGCTGACAGTCCTTTTGCTGTTTTTGATGGCATTTCAGGTCACAGGGGACGTGCTCCACGAATGGCTGGGCATAGGTATGACGGCGACACTTGTGCTCCACCATATCCTGAACCGCAAATGGTACAAGGCGGTGTTAAAGGGAAAGTATTCGCCCTATCGTATTGCAGTGACGGCAGTGAACACCATGCTGCTCGTGTCTATGGCAATAACGGCGCTCAGCGGTATGTCCATGAGCGGTCACGCAGTGCCGTTTATGTACGGGCTTATCAATGTAATGACCGCGCGGACGCTTCACCTTGCCATGTCCTACTGGTCCTTTATCCTTATGGGAGTCCATATAGGACTGCACATGAAAGCTATGACCGCAAAAATGCCGCAAAAGGGCAGGCTTGTATTCAAGGCGGTGCTGAGCTGTGTGTCTGGCGCAGGGTTCTGGCTGCTTATAAGAAGCAATATCACAAGCTATATCTTTTTCAGAGCGCACTTTGCATTCCTTGACTACACCACGGCAAAGTGGATCATCATTCTGCAAAATCTTGCAATGCTGGTGTTTTTTGTTCTTGCAGGTTATGCACTGTCTGAGATCACTCAGAAGAACAGTGATAAGAAATATACACCGAAGCCGCTTATATGGCCGGCGATCGCGGTTATCATCGGGGCTGTACTGAATTTTACACTGAAATAGAAAAACGCAGAAAGCCTCGCCTGCGGAATGTTCAGATATGGAAAATGAACGGTCGGTGTATATGAAAAAGGCGGCACAGAGAGAGTTCTCTGTGCCGTTTCGCATTATTAGGCATATATATTCTTTTTATTCTCCTGCCCCCCTATGTCTGCATGGCATCAAGTATATAGGACGGAGGGGCTCTCCCACAGCTTTCACGCAGATGCAGTCCTTGTACTTCTTGCAGCAGCTTCTGCCGGATATAGAATATTTGCAGAAATGTCACCAGCCTTGATTTTATCCTGTTTATGCGTTATAATTAGTAATAATGAAATGATGAATGGAGCTGTAAAAATGGACAGATCATCAAAAATAGAACTTACTAATATGTGCCTTATTTATGATGACAAGCGTGTTCTTGTGCAGGAAAAACAGGGACTGAAGGAAAAATACAAGGGCGGTCTCGTCTTTCCGGGCGGTCACGTTGAGCCCGATGAATCGCTTCTGGATTCTGTTATCTGTGAAATGAAAGAGGAAACAGGACTGACGATACATAATCCGCAGCCATGCGGCTTTAAGGACTGGATACTGGAGGACGGTACTCGTTACATTGTTCTGCTCTATAAAACAGACCATTTTGAAGGTGAGCTGAAGAGCTCCGAAGAAGGCAGAGTTTTCTGGCTTGACAGATCAGAAATAGAAAATGCAAATCTGATCTGGAATATGCGTGAGCTAATGCAGATCTTTGAGACTGACAGCTTCAGCGAATTCTTCTTCAGGATACAGAATGGCTCATATAAAGGACAGTTATTAGGATAATTTACATCAGACACAGTATCATGAAAATGTTTCGGGAGGTTGCAATGCAAAAGTTTTTGTTTAGTCCCATAGAGGACCATACATACAGCATAGTCGGATATGAGGGGGATGAGGCGAATGTTGTTATCCCTGACAACTATGGCGGAACAAAAGTGACAGTCATTTGCGATAAAGTATTTACAGGACATAGTGAAATAGTTTCAGTGGCAGTACCCGATACAGTAACTGATATGGGCGAGTTTGTATTTGAAGGTTGTTATAACCTGAAAAGCATAAGGCTTTCTTCAGAGCTGCGGTATTTATGGGGATATACATTCTGCCGCTGCGGTGTCGAAGAAATAGTGCTTCCGGATAAACTGAGATCAATTCCGCCTTTCGCATTCAAGGAATGCAAAAAACTGAAAAGGGTAGTTTGCGGTACTGATATGAAGAAGATCTATTCATGGGCGTTCGCCGGCTGTGAAAGCCTTAAAGAAGTTATTCATAAGGACGATGTCGAGATAAGTCCTGATGCCTTTAAGGATAAAGAACTGAATAAGCAATGAAAAAGAGACTAAAAACAGCTGTTTCGCTCTTTTTTTCAGGAGGTCAATTTTTGCCGAGCAATCTCTTGTAAATCTCATGATCGTACTCCGTGAATACGTTGAAGATCACCTGTATATCCATGCTTTTTCGGAATTCCCTGACGGTACGGACAGCAATTTCCGCCGCCTTATCCTGAGGAAATCCGAACACTCCCGTTGAGATACAGCAGAAAGCTATCGACTGCACATTGTTTTGCACAGCGATCTCCAGACAGCTTTTGTAAGAGCTTTCCAGCAGCCTGCAATGCTCTCCGGTGAGCCGTCCCTGCACTATCGGTCCCACGGTGTGTATCACATAGTCGCAGGGCAAATTGTAGGCAGGAGTGATCTTCGCCTTGCCTGTGGGTTCGGCCTGACCTTGTGCCTCCATTATCTGACCGCACTTGTAACGCAGACGCACGCCTGCAAAGGTGTGTATACAGTTGTCGATACAGCTGTGGCAGGGCTGCCAGCAGCCGGTCATTCCCGAATTTGCGGCATTGACGATAGCTCCGCATCGAAGCGTGGTGATGTCGCCTTGCCAGAGGTAAATGCCTTCCTCTACAGGTGTCAGATCGGCAATATCCGTGATACCCTTGCTCTCAGTCAATTCTGTTAGATATTCGTCCTCGGCTTGCAGAAAGTCATCACCTGCTTTCACAGCAGGACGGATATTCACAAGGCTTCGGTAAAGCCGGAATTTGTCCTCTTCATTTTCGGGTATATCTATTCCGTCAACGTCATTTCGCTCGGAAAGCAGATAGTTTATAAGGAAATCAATTTTGTTCATGTAAGCACCTCGCTTAAATCATAATTTTGCGAAGCAAAATTATGATTTGAGTTTAGAGTTGAGAGTTTAGAGTTGAAAGTTGTGGAGTCGCCTGCGGCGACAATATTTAAATATTGTGAGCGAAGCGAACACATTAAC